>ERZ1032473.2-NODE-2-length-245930-cov-98.022914_pt1 | contig 245930 bp, 192 predicted proteins | sample MGYA00518734_ERZ1032473 | MGnify/ENA primary metagenome ERZ1032473 (study PRJEB33719, sample SAMN04261339) | wastewater metagenome | biome: periurban shantytown; feature: human; material: feces | host: Homo sapiens | place: Peru: Lima | collected 2013-01-23 ...
TCCAAACAATCCAAACAGTCCAAACAATCCAAACAATCCAAACAATCCAAACAGTCCAAACAATCCAAACAATCCAAACAATCCAAACAGTCCAAACAATCCAAACAGTCCAAACAATCCAAACAGTTCAGACAATCCAAACAGTTCAGACAATCCAGACAGTCCAAACAATCCAAACAGTTCAGACAGGCCACCTCGACCCCTTGGACGCTCCACTCACCTAGCGTTTGCTGCGATGCGTGGGACTACGATGCTTGGGACCCCGATGCGTAGGACTACGATGCGTGGGGCGTGACTTGCGGTAGGCGCGCCCGGAGTTGTGCAATCCGGTGGATTCGCGGGCGCTGTGGCTGCGCACGAACCAGGTGCCGAGCGCGATCAGGGCCGCGAGCACCAGCAATGCCACGATGATCGTGGTGAACACCATGGTGGTCGGATCATCGTATTGCGTGTTGTCCGGCGTGGTCGGGTTCGGAATACGATGCCCGCGCACGAGCAGTCGATGCGAGTTCACGCCGTATGGCGTGCAGGTTATGAGCGTGGCGAAGTCCGTCGAAGTGCGGATGTTCAATGCGCTCAGGTTGTCCGGCAGGACCACTTTGATCTGATCGACCTGGTACGTGTAGGTGTCGTCGAGTACGTGGAATGCGAAGGTGTCGCCTTTTTTCAGCTCATCCAAACCAGTGAATAGTCGCGCAGACGGCAGGCCGGTATGGCCGGAGATCACCGCGTGCGTGGTCGGCCCGCCGACCGGCAGTGAGGTGCCCGCCAAATGCCCGGTGGCAACCTGCAGCACGCCTTCATCGGTGCCGTGGTAGATCGGCAGTTTCACTTTGATGCGGGGAATGGTCACGTAGCCCATGATGCCGGTGCCGGTCACGTCGAGTGTCTCGTTGTATTCGTGCTTCTGTTCGTCGGTCATGTGCCAGCGGTCGCTGGTGGCGGCGAGTTTGAGGTTGTAGGCGTGTGCGGCGTCGAGGAGTTTTTTCTTCTCCGCTTTACTCATGTCGTTGGTTTTGGCCACATAACCGGCCACCGCGTAGGACTGGTGCATTCGATTCCACCAGTCGGCCACGGATGGGTAGGCGATGAGGCCAAGTCCGCCGATAAGCACGATGACAAGGAAGCCGATAAGAATGTTCAGGCCGAGGTTGTCTTTGTTGCGTTTTTTGCGACGGTCGACGCGGGTCATCGTTTCCGATTGCTGCGCGTCGGTTTCGGGGGCTGTTGCGTCGGTTTCGGGGTTCGCGGCGCCTTCGGATGCAACGCTTTCGGCGTCGCTATCCGTTATCTGGCGTTCTTTACGGCGTTTGCCGGTATGTTTCTCATTCGAGTCGAACATCACTCGCTATCGTCCGGGGAGGTTTGTGTCGCGGCGTTTTTCGGGGTGTTCTTCTTGCGTACCACGACGGTGATTGCAATGCCCGCGGCGGCCAGTACGACTACGATCACGGCGATGATGGCAACGCTCGCACCGGTTTTCGCCGATCCGGTCTTGGCGGTGTTGGTTACCGTGTAATCGTTGTTTTCACGGTCGACGAGCGCGGTGTAGTTGCCCGGCACGTTCGCTTCGACCACGGTGTACTCGTGCTTGGCTTGCAAGCCCTTCCACGTGTATTTCCAGTCGTTGGCGTTGTTGAGCATGATGGAATCGTAGATCTTGCCGTCTTGCAGCAGGTTCATCGTCACGCTTTCGGGGCGCTTGGACTGATCCTTGTCTTTCCACACTTTGGTGACGCTGATGGTGGTGGTGGGCGGGACCGCGCAGTCGGCTTTCGGTTCGATGCTGAGGGTGCGCTGTTCGCCGGCATCCTTGTGCACGTTCGGCAGGGCGACGAGCATGGCGGCGGTCTGGCAGGTGAGCACGTTGCCTTGGTAGGGGGCGACGACCGCGAGGTAGAGACCGTCCTTCAGTTGGTTGAAGGTGGCAACACCGGCGCTATCGGTTTTGAGCGTGTTTTCCGCGGCGGGCTTGTTTACGGCGATGTAGCCGGCCATGGTGTTGGCGAAGTCGCGCAGGGTTTGCTGGTCGGCGTTGAGAATATCCCAATTCACCGGGTATGCGGTGTGGTTGGCGAAGTCGCCAGTGGGCGTGTAGCCGCCTTTGGCGGACCAGTCGGCCAGGCGGTACAGGTTGATGTCGGCGTTGTTGAGCGCGGCTTCCTGGTATTGGTAGGTGACGGTGAGGCTGCCTTCCGCGGCGGTGGCGGCGGTGGCGGCGGTGGCGGCGGGCGCGCTCAAGCCGATGGTTGCGAGCATGAGTGCGAACATGCAGCACAACGCCATGATGATGCGGTGCTTTGCCGTTCTGTTGTTCATCTCTGCCCTCTCGTTGTGGCTTGTCATTTCTTTCCCCTCGTCGGAAGTTCCCTAGTTTTCCTGGTCAGGGTCCTTAGGATGCGGACAGCTGGCAACCGTGTTCGGCGCGTTTGCTGGCCATTCGTAACATAAGGACAAGTTCAGGGCACACGGCTCAACATATGTTGTGTTGGGCGACGTGGTTGGGCACAACGTGCGCTGTGATGCCTTGATAGGCGGGTACAACGTGTGTTGTGTGTAGTTGGGTGCGGTTGGGCACTGACGGCCGGATCCGGTGCGTAGCCGGATCCGGGTCATGTGCGTATTAAGTTATTTTGGCTTTTGCCGTGGGGTGGAATCAAGCGGATGCCGCAATAGCAGGCCCAAATCTTCACCCATTGAACGACCACTATTGAAGCATCGCGCTTGACCCACGTCTATTTTCTTGGCTGGCCGTGGCTACGCTCAGCGAGCGTTGCGACGACGGACCGCGAAGGCGATGCCGAAGGCGGCAACCAGAACGATGGCAGCGCCAGCAGCATACAGCACGGTGGTGCCCATGCCACCGGTGGACGGGAGGTTGGAACCCTTGACGTTGACGACGTCGGCGGTCAGAGAGCCGGCAGTCTTGTCAGCGGCGAGGATGATCTCGCCGGAGGCTGCGTTGCCGCTCAGGCTGGTCAGGACATCCGTGCGCTCCCCTGTGGTCCACTCGATGTTGTGATCGGCGGTCACGGTGAAGGTGATCGGCTTGATGGTGTTGTAGCCCGCCGGGGTCGTGGTCTCAGTCAGGACGTAGTCGCCGTCGTCGAGACCGGAGAAGGTGAAGGAGGTCTCCTCGCCCGCGGTGAACTTGTTGACGAGCTTGGTGGTGCCGTCCTTAAGCTTCTTTTCAAGCTTGAACGCGGCGCCCTTCAAGGCTTCCTGGTTCTCGTTGACCTTGTTCACGACGACCTTATAGGTGAAGACGATGACGTTGTCCCACGGGGTCTCGCCGGTCGGGGTGCTCTCGCCGCCCTGCTCGGAGTTCGGGTTGTTGGAGAACTGGAGCTTGGCCTTGTTCACGTTGCCCTGGTCACCGAGAGTGGCATTCGCGGTGAGCGTGGAGGTGTAGTCGACGGTAATTTCGGAGCTGGCCTTGGCGTTGGCAACATTCTTCAGATTGGTGAACACGACCTCGAAGGTGCAGCCGTCGGTAAGGTCCTTGGCGGTCTTGACCGTGTAGTTGGAAGCATCAACGGAAGTGCCGTTAACGGCGACCTTGACGGAATTAGAGTTGAAGGACAGGCCCTTCTCCTCCACATCGTGGAAGGCGAGGTAGTAGGTCTTGTAGTCGGCGTAGTTGCTCGGCAGGGTCGCCTTCAGCTGGAACGGGACCTCGTCGCCGATGTCGTAGTCGGCGGAGTCCTGCCAGCCGGAGGTTTCGCCGGTGGTGTCGTTGGTGTCGTTGACCTTCTTCTGGAAGGAGGGGACATCGCTCTTCGGGCTGATGGTCACGTCGCCGACGACCTTGGTGATGTACAGGGTGTTGGCGTCGGTGCCGCTCACGGAGCCGTCCTTGTCCTTGATGAGGTAGTAGCCCGGAGCAGCGGAGTAGGTCTTATTGTCCTTGGTCAGTGTGGCAATCGGGGTGTCGAGCTTGGCGAACGTCTTGATGACGTCGAGCTTGTCCTGATCGGTCTTGCCTGCGACGTTCACGTCGGTGAGCTTCTTCAGCTCGGTGGCGGGCACCTCATCGCCCTCGGTCTGGTTACTGTTCTTGCCGTACTTGACGTTGGAGAGCACGCCGTCGGACGACAAATCACCGGTGAAGATCTGATACACCTCGTAGGTGTGATCCTGATACTTGGCATCCGTAGGGAACGTAATTGTCGGATTGGTGGTGGCAGTCGTATTTTCAGCCGCAGTGGCGCTGGCTGCGCCGGCGACTCCGGCGATGGCCATTGCTGCGGTGGCTGCCACAGCTACGAGGCCTTTGAGAACCTTGTTCATTGTTCTCCCTTTCTTTCTTGTTTTGTTAAAACTTGGGTTGTTTATATTCAGTTATTGCCTAGAGGGCAGCAAGTTCGCTACGTTACGGACCAGTCCCCCTTCTCCTAGACGTTTCCATCATTGCCGCCTCCTGAGGCTCAAGGCCAGACCGGCCACGGCAATCGCCACTGCGAGCAAGCCCGCAGCGTACATCTTGTTCAACCCTTCGCCGCCCGTGCCAGGCAGGACGACACCAGGGGTGTTGGTAATGGATCCACCATCAACGGTGAACGCCATATTCGCGTTGTATGCGCCGGTGCTATCCGTCTTGAAACCGTTGGACGTGTACCATTTGCCGGTCACATCGGAGCTTTCGGCGGGGCCAATGCGGAACATGTGCGGGGTGCTGTCGAGGTTGAATCCGTCAGGAGCCTTGGACTCGACCAACTGGTATTCGCCCCATGCAAGGCCAACGAGTTCGAACTTGCCGGCTTCGCCATTGCGATCCGTGTACTGCTCCGTTTGCGCGGAGCAAGTCTTCTCGCTGCTGTTTACGCAATCCGTGATGATTGCGATAGGCGTGATGCTGTCACCTTCCGTGTATTCGGCGTTGCCATTGTTCCACGTGAAGTTCTTGGTCTTGTACAGCTTCCATTCGGAGCCACTGAGCAGCTCGCTGGTGTTTTCAGCGGTCTTTCGCCAAGTCACTTTGCCGGTAAGGCGCGGGTTCTCAACCTTTCCGGGCAGATCGGAATGCTCAATCTGCCCATTCTTGATAACGATGGTGTAGGTCCTTGCCTTGCTGGCGTCAAAGCCGTTCGGGGCGCTGGTTTCCTTCAGCGTGTAGGTATCATCCGTAAGGTTGGAGACTTTGAGCTGGCCGGCCTTCGGATCCTCATCCGGCAACGTGCCAGCTGCCTTGGCGGTCGTGTTGGTAATAGCGCGCACCACCGGCTGGTCATAGAACACTGCATTCTTCACCGCGGAACGACGGGAACGATTCTCCACGTATGCGCTGGTCGCCGTGCAGCCGGAAGGGACAGTCGAACCCTGATAGTTGTTATATGTTTCCACTACCTGTACGGAGTTCCCGGTGAATCTGAAGTTCGACTTATTCACTGCCTGATAAATATTGTTCGCTGTCAGATTCCACCCTTGAGCATTCCCGAGATAGAACTCATAACCGGTAGCAACCGAGCTCTTCGGCAGCTGGAAACGCACATAATCCCCGCACGCACTGGAACTCTGCACATCACCGCTCCAGCCAGTACCATCTGTGCTCTTCTTATATTTCAGCCAATAGTTGTTCCACTGCACGTTCGACTTCTTGAAGTACACGGAAACCATCGGCTCCGTCACCTTGATCTTCAGGCTGGCTTTCTTTTCGCCACGCTGCTCAGTGGCGGTGATGGTCACATAGCTTGAAGTCGCGTTCTTAGCGGTTACCGTAACAGCAGTACCGGTTGAGGGGCTTACGGACACATCATCCGTATTGCTCGAAGACCAGTTCACCGTGTTGCCTTCAGGCGCCACAGTAGCCTTCAGCGTCATGGTCTTGCCCTGTTCCAGGCTGATTTCCTGGCCTTCGGTGTAACCTTCGATGCTGATGCGGCTTTCCACTGTCACACCGTTTACCGCAACCGGGAACGTCAGAGTCTTGTCGCCTGCTGTGAACACGATGTTCGTAGTGCCGTCGCTATACGGCTGCAACTGCGTGCCATCGCTGGCAATGCCTGCAACGGCAGGGCTTTCGGACTTCCACTGCACCTTCGTGGCGAGCTCTTTGCCGTTCTTATCCACGGCAACATAAGAAATGCTTACCGGAGTGGAATTCGTGAAGTTCCACGAACTAGCTTCGGTTCCATTGATCTTGACCACGATGTTTGCGATTTCGCTGTCGGAATCATCATCCGTAATAGTCCACGACTGATCCGGATTGCCCTTCTTAGTCAGTTCCCAAGTGGAACCCGCAAGCAACGCGTTCTGGTCTTCTGCATCAACCTTCGACCATGCGATGGAGGTGCCGGCACTCACGTTAACAATGGCGCCATTGTGCAACTGCTTGGCGGTGTCATCGGTAATCTCAGCACCAGCAGCGGTGTACACCTTGTCGATGGTTGAAACAGTATCCGTACTGTCTTGAGTAACAATGCGATAAATGTTCGTGTTCAGCGCATACTGGCTGCTGCCAGTGCCGCTTTCCCTCACATAATATGTGGCGTTCTTCGCCAAGCTACCCAGGGTGACACTGCCGTTATCAGCATTATCCGCATCATTCCAGCCGCCATCGGCAACCGTGGTGATGGGGTTCGTGCCGCTTACAGCGTTATCCTTCGTGCCGTATACGGTCCACGAAGTGCCTTTCAGCGCGGTGCCCGCAGCATCGACCTTATCCCACTTGATCGCGGCGCAGGAGGTGGAGTACGAACCGTTCCATGGCAGATTATGGCGTTCCTGGTCCATATCAAGAGCCGAAGCGGAGTGGCTGCGCTCGTAATTGACAAACTCGTAGAATTTGCCATCTTGGCCAGTGTTACCGACTGCTTCCGGGTTGTACATAGCATAATTACCACCGACCCACACGCGGCCGTTGGTGCTTACATGCGATTCGAAACTACCATTCGGAACAAGAATGCTGCCCAGCATGCCTGCAGCCGGATCGTCCTTCGTCGTCAGAGGGAAAGAACCATCCCACACACCATCTGCTTTCTCCGCAGCGGAGTTTGCATCCTTACGTGTTGTTGTGCCCGAACCTTGGCCGCCACGAATGGTCACACTGCTGGCATCGGCAAAGTTCCACATAATCTGCTGAGCACGCTTGGCGTAATCACCGTCAGTGTACGAACCGCCCAATTCCTTCGTGGTGTTATTCATATCGGTCCACCAGAAACGCCAACCGTTGTGGAAATCCACTTTCCCACCGGTCACGTTAATGACCACAGAAGAAGTGTCCGGAATCTTCTTGAACGAGAAACTAACACCGGTATACGAAGAAGAATCATTGAGCATGTTTGCCGGCAGATTGAACACCTGCATGGAGGATGTGCCATTGCCCACGAATTCGATGATCTTCTCGTGCACACTGCTGATCTTGAAGCTATATGTGCCATCGAATTTGGCGCGTACCAGATCGTTGTAGTACTCGCTGTCGGTAGTTGTCTTAGCGGCAGCCACATAGACGCTCTCCGACTGCTGCTTACTGAGGTTGCTCAGGTTGCCCGACAAGGTCTTGATATACGAGCCGAAACCATCGAACGTCTCGCCTGTGGAACCAATCTGATTGTCATTCTGTTGCCAGTTGACGGTACCTCGTGTACCATCCGGAACATACACGGATGCACGATCGTTATACTTGTACTTGTTCGTATTACTCGAACCGTTGCCGAGAATATCATTTGACGAGCCGCCATATACCATGGTCTGGTCGCCAGCGATATTAGCCGTGTAATTCGGCTCCGTGGGCTTAGTCTGGCCAATCCAGCCGGCGTTACCCCAAGACTGCGCACCGCCAACCCAGTCGATGCTGCTATCGGAGCTGTTGCCTCTCACCTCAAGTGTAGAAGAACCCGTTTTCGGACGGTACTGGCCACCGAAGCCCACAATGCCGAATCGGAAGCCCCTGTAATCCTTGATATAGCCGTTCCTCGTGCCATCTGTATAGTACGAAGTCCATAGACCCTTAAGCGGGTGCATGAGCAGCTTGCCGTTCACTGCAGTCAGGCCTTCGGCTTCAGCAGCATATGAACCAGTAGGCCCCGAGGTGTTGTTCATGTCGCCAGAAACCTTCTGACCCACATACATATCGCCACCTGCATACGTGGCGATGCCAGTATCTTCCGTTCCAACGCCGGTGTCCGTCCCCAAGCTCACGGACTTTGGCGTGCAGATCGCACCGTTATTGTGACCACCGTCGGCGTTGGCAGTAGAGGAGCCGAGGACGACGGAACCGGTCACCATCATGCCGACGGCGACGAGGGTTGCGGTGAGCGCACGAGCCGGTTTTACCCCGTGCTTCAGCGCTACGTGCTTCAGCCGTTCCACCTGATGCCTCATCGTTTCATGCTCCTCAAATAGCTCTATGCACTGAATGTCATCGCCCCCCTTCTTACCCCTTCGCCGGTGAACTTTTCACGTCATTGGGGAACGCTGAATTCAGTTATTCACAAACCTAAATACGAGAATATAGCGTTCGTTTGCATTGCGCAAATCGACCAACCGGCAAGTTTAGCGGGTTTACCCTGCATCCTGGTTTATTGCTTGCACCCACCCCCGCCCCACAACGGCACAACAATGTGTTTTCGTTGGAAATTCGCGGTTTTTACCGCCTTATAAAGCTGTTTAGCAGTGTTATTTTTCTTGGGTTTGCCGGAAAAATAATAGATATATTTCACCTATTTGTCTATATATTCAGCACTCGCATCCAACAACTATTGACGTTTCACCTATTTTTTTATAGCGACTTTTTTACCACCAAATGAGAGCGTTGTCATCACCTATCCTCCATCCCCCACCAATCCCCCCGTCACACACCACCCTTCACCTCCCGCAACAGGTTCGCACTCCCCCGTGTTGCAGCACACTCCCCCAGCCCACACCCGGCCACACCATCTACGCTCTACAGCCGCGCCGCATAGCCGCATACCTATGCAACGCCTGCCCAGCAACCTGCCTATGCCTATGCCTATGCAAAAGGTCGCACCGAATCATCACGATTCAGTGCGACCCACTACGCCACATGCCACAAACAACGCCAATCCCCGCACGCCAGCAGGCAGAGACAAACCACCGTTACGCGCAGTATTACTTGTTCGCAGTATTTACTTATTCAGCTTGTCAGATTCGCCCGGCTCGTCAGGCTCAGCAGCTTCGGCTGGCTCAGCAGGCTCAGCAGCTTCAGCCGCAGCCGGTTCGACCGGTTCGGCATCTTCAGCCGCTTCAGCCGGTTCAGCAGACTCAGTCGATTGGGCAACGGCCTCCGCAGACTCCGCGGCCTCAGCAGATTCCTCGGATTCGCCGGCATCCCCGGACTCGCCCGATTCGGCAGACGCCACAGACTCTTCCGGCTCTTCCGGCTTCACCGATTCCTCGGCGTCGCACGGCTCTCCGGTCTCAGCAGTTTCTTCAGTCTCAACGGGCCCAGTAGGCTCAGCAGATACCTCGCCCTCAGCACCCTCAGCAGATTCAGCGGTCTCTGCGGACTCCTCAGCCTCCGCAGACTCCTCGCCCTCATTCTCGCCCGAATCGCCATCGCCTTCGCCAACGGCAATCACAGCCTCCAACTCGGCGGAAGCCTCCACGCCGGCAGGCTGGGTCTCGTTCGGCTCATCATCACCGGTGTCCGGCTCGGTGTTGGCCAGAATATCCTCTTCCGTAGCCTCATCCGAATCCTGCGAATCGTCATCCAACTGCTCGATGGCCTCGACCGCACCACGCTCATCACGCGGCTTCTGCGCAATCACATCAATATGGAAATCGTCATATGCGGGCTTCGACTGCACCCACAAGTGGCTCGGCTCCGGCGGCTCGATCTCGGAATGCTCGCCGCACCCGTGATCGACCGACACCACACGGCCATCATCCGGGCTCCACTTATTCGCGCACACGCCGAACATGAGATTCAGTTCACCCTTCAACGGCACGAAGAACCCGCAGGTGGAGCACAGGTTGCCGTCCGCGGTTTTGGTGGACAGCGCCTTCGGGCCGCGCGGGCCCTCATACCAACGCTTCGCCACCTGGGCACGGCCCTTCGGGGATAGCACATGGCGGCGGGACAGCGCGAATTCCTCGACGATCTCGTCGGTCTGCTGGGCCTGCGCTTCGGCCTTGGCAGCTTCAGCGATTTCCTCAGTCGCCTCGGTTACAGCGGTTTCCTGAGTTTCAGCGGTTTCCGTGGATTCCGTAGCTTCCGTGGATTCAGCAGTCTCGGCAGACTCGGCATTCTCGGCATTTTCAGCGGAATCCTGAGTCTTTTCGGCAACCGGCTCGGCTGGTTCGGCCTGCTCAGCCGTTTCAGCCGACTTCTCAGCCTGCTCAGCCGTTTCAGCCGACATCCCGTCTTCGCCCGCAGTCGCACCGGCAACCGGCTCGGTCTTACGGAACCCGCCCTCAAGACGCGGATCGTCAGGATCGGTACCAATGGAATCAGTCGGTGCCAAATCAGTAGGCTCCAACCTATCCTTCCACGGCACCCAAGCGGGCGGCACCAAAGCATCATCCGTGGGCACCAGCGACGACTCATTCACCGTCCACGTGCCCACCTCAGCATCGTGATACAACGTGACCGACCACTGCCATCCCTCGTATCCGCGCACATCCGCAGCCAAGCGGAAATCCGTCACATTGTCGCCAAGCTCGATGGCATTGACGACATCGCCCACCTGCTCGGGTTCATCGGCCACATCCATGGCCACCGCACGGGCAATATCGCGCGGATCCGGCTGCCCCGGCAGTTCCGCCTGCTCAAACGGCTCATGCGGTATCTGCGGATCAAGAGCTTCTGCAGCTTCGGTCATATATCAGTCCTCAATCAGTCCTGTACGTCGAAATTGTCGGCCACTGCACGCAGCAACGTCGCCAGCTTACGGCTCTCGGCAGGAGCCGGGTAATGGTGGCGACGCAGCGTATTGCCTGCAGAATCCAACATCTTGATAAGGTCTTCGCAAATCGCGGCCATGTCGTCCGGCTTCGGGCGGTTGGCCTTGACCATCGACGGTCCAGACGCGATCAGCTTCACATCCATGGCCTGCGGGCCCCTACGGCCTGCGATCACGGCATATTCCACCTTGGCATTCTTACGCAACGTGGTGGTTCCAACGGGCAAAGCGGCCGCAGGCAGGAACACATCCTCGCCTTTCTCACTGGCGATGAAGCCGTACCCCTTAGCGGCGTCAAACCAACGAACTCGACCGGTGGGCATTGCGCACTCTCGCTTTCTTAGTCGTAAAAACATTAACCGATTTATTTTAGCGCAAGTCCCGTATGGATACCAGATGGCTTCGCCCACAGCCACTCACAGCGCCCACCCTGATCTGGCCACGCCAGGGCCGCTCCCAGCGTGGCCAGATACGGACGGGAACCGAAAACAGCCACGCCAGGAAGGTCATTGGCTGGATACGCGGGTCACTTAATGCCGGCAGAACCAGCCGCACCAACGCCAGCGCCAGCCGCCGCACCAGCCGAACCCGAACCGCCAACACCGCCAACACCGTCGTCAATATGCGCCAACGGCAACACGATGGTGAAGGTCAGGCCGCCGCCGGGCGTCTCCGTGGCACAGATGAACCCCTGATGCGCCCGCACCACCGACAACGCGATGGCAAGACCCAAACCGGTTCCGCCCTTGGCACGCGCACGCGAAGGATCCGCTGTATAGAACCGTTCAAACAGCTGCGAGCGCGTTTCCGCAGGAGCTCCCGGCCCGTGGTCTTCGAAGCGCATGACGGCATACGCGGTGCCGGTGGACATGCTTTGCCCCACTTCGGCGGCGTCCAGGAACTGCCGTAGCGATGCGTCGGTAGGTGGCAGTGTGGCCAATGTGTGCTGGTCGATGGAGGCGAGCATGGTGCCCATCGATACGCGTACCGGCGAATCGGATGGCGTGTAGCGGTGCACGTTGCCGATGACGTTCGTTACCACTTGGCGTAGGCGTGAGGCGTCGCCGATCAGGCTGATCGGCTGCATCTGCCCTTCTTCGATTGCGAAGTCGCACGGGTGTTCGCCATCTGCGGGTTTGAGCGTTATGGTGCCGCGCGTGACTTCGCGTTCCGGGTCGAGCGCGTGCAGGTCGTCGGTTGCGTCGGCCACGAGCGAGGTGAGCGATACCTGTTGCGTCATGTCGATGCCGCGGCCTTCGTCCAGGCGGGCGAGCGAGAGCAGGTCTTCGACCAGTACGGTCATGCGCTGGCTGGAGCGTTCGATGTGCGCGATGGATTCGTCGGCGCGTTCCAGGGCGCCTGGCAGATCGCGTTGCATGGTGTATAGCTCCGCATACCCGTGGATTGCGGCGAGTGGTGTGCGCAGCTCGTGGCTTGCGTCGGAGACGAAGCGTTTCATTTTCTCGGTGGTCTGTTCCTGCTCGTGGAAGCTGCGTTCGATGCGCGCGAGCATGGTGTTGAGCGAGGTGGACAGTGAACCGACTTCCGTGTTTTCGGGTGCGGGGGGCACGCGCTGGCTGAGGTCGCCTACCGCGATCTGGGCGGCGGTTTTTTCGATGCGTTTGAGCGGGCGTAGCGTGCGGCGGATGATGAGTGCGGAGAGCGAGCCGCCGAGCAGTACGATGGCGATGCCTACGGTGACGCAGTATTGGGTGAGGGTGTTGATGATGTCGATCTGGTCGGATAGCGACAGGCCGATGAACACCACGCCTTTGACGGTTTCGTTGTTTTTCCCGTCAGGTTCGACCCATTTGAATGCGGCTACGCGCCACGGCGATCGGGCCGCCTGCAGCACGTTGCCGCCAGCCGCGAATCGTTCGGCTTTATTGTTCGTGTCACCGCCCGTATCGCCGCTGCCGGAAGCGTTGCCGCCCTCGTTCGGCACAACGTCCACGCCGTTCAGGTCGAATCCGCCGTTCGCATCGTTCGTCACTGTGCGCAGCATCGCACTGGTGGTGAACGGTTTGCCGAACATGTCGTCGGTGATCTGGCTGTTGGCCGGCAGTTTGGGCATGGACACGATGGAGTTGCCGGCCAGGCCTGCGACGGACGGCACGAGTGGTGTGCTTACCTTGCCGGTGAATTCGCCGTTTTCCACGTAGCGTACTTGCAGGAAGTAGTTGTTGCCCATGCCGCTGGATTGGCTGTTCGAGCCGCGCAGCATGGTGGTGTTGCTGAGGATCAGCGACCGTTGCGAGATGAGCTGGTTGTCGGTTTTCTGCAGCAGGTAGCTGCTGACCAGTTGGCGGATGGCCGTGGAGATGCCGACGGTGCCGACGATGAGTACGACCAGCGTGCAGGCCACTAGTTTAGTGCTCAACGAGAAGCGGTCGAATTTGTAGAAGAAGAGTTTGGCGAGTGTGCGATGCTTGGTTTTGAAGGCTTCCGCGCCGGCTGCAGCCGTGGCTTTGGCCTGGTTGGCTTTGGCCTGACCGCGATTGCGGAACCAGGCGAACCGGTTTTTGGGGGCCGGCTGGGCTGGCTGGGTTGGCTGGGTTGGCTGGGCTGACTGGGCTGGCGTAGATGCCGCATTGGTGGCGCCACCATCCGAAGCGTCACCGTCAATGGGAGCACCCGAGTTCTCGGTATCCGCGCTTTCGCAGGAGACCTGCGAATCATGCGGCTCGTTCACGCCGTACTGCTCATTCATACCATGCGATTCGTTCGCATCGTTCAGCCCGCTTGGATCGTTCGGATCCCGCTCGAACGGTTCATGCCGAGGGGGTGTCATGAGCGCGGCTCTCGAATCATGTAGCCGATGCCACGCTTGGTTTCAATCAGCGGGGTCACCTTGTGCTTATCGCCGTTCTCGTCAGTCACCTCAATTCCGTCGACCTTCTTGCGCAAGTACGAGATGTAGCTTTCCACGATCGCGGCGTCTCCGCCCCAGTCGTACTGCCACACATGGTCGAGGATCTGCGCCTTGCTCAGCACACGGCCGGCATTGTCCATCAGGTAGCGCAGCAGCTTGTATTCCGTGGGGCTCAGGTCGATGGTCTGGCCGGAACGGGTTACGTCGTGCGAATCCTCGTTGATCTCCAGATCGCCCACGCGAATGATCGGATCCTCTTCGGTCTGTTCGCGCGTGCGGCGCAGAATGGCACGAATGCGCGCCACGACCTCTTCGAGGCTGAATGGCTTGGTGACGTAATCATCGCCGCCGACGGTCAGGCCCATCACCTTGTCTTGTGTATCGTCGCGGGCGGTGAGGAACAGGACCGGAGCGTTGATACCCTCCTGGCGGATGCGCCGGGTGACGGTGAATCCGTCAATGTCCGGGAGCATGACGTCGAGCACGATGAGATCGGGCTGGACCTTTTCGATGACTTCGATGGCTTCCGAGCCGGAGGCTGCGGTAGAGACTTCGAAATTGGCGAAATGGAGGGACGCAACCAGCAGTTCGCGGATGGACGGTTCGTCGTCGACGACGACAATAGATGCTTCAGTAGGCTTGCTCATAGCCTCCAGCATGACCCGCAAGTCTGTAGGTTTCCTGAATGTCTTCTGAATTTTCATGTATCTGATGCAATTGCCCGCACGCAACGGCGCGTGGGCGAATCCGCGGGGCGGACAAACCTGTAACATCCCAACCAATAGCCGTCCACGACCAATACCGATCTTCGACCAATAGCAAAAGCCCTGTGCCGGGCCGCGTTTGCGCGGTGGCACAGGGCTTTCTGCTGCTGTGAGTTGCTGTGAGTTACTTGATTCCTGGCTTAATCCTCGATCTAGTCCTTATTCTCGTCGTTCTCGTTATTCTCGCCGCTCGGCCGTTGCGTTCCCGGAATGAACGGGCGGGCGAACATGGACTCGATATCGTCGGATACGGATTGATCGACGGAACCGTCACCCGGCATAAACGAGTCACCCGCGTGGAACAGCGGCTCGGCGGAAGCGCCCTTCGCGCCGCCCTTGCCACCTTTGCCGCCCTTACCGAACAGGTGGAAGCCGGAATGCTTCTTCGGCTCGCTCTCGTCGCCTGCCGGAGTCTCCACAGGCTGAGTCTCAGTGCGCCCAGCGGCACCGGCTTCAGGCGTCGCCTCGGGGAATTCCATACGCTGCGCAACCGGTTGCCCGGTCGGCTCAACCGGCTCAGTCGACTCAGCCGGCCCGGTCGACTCGGTTAGCTCAGCCATCTCAGACTGTTCGACTTGATCGCTTACCGGCATGAATTTGGCGGAATCGTCTGCAGGCGCATCAGCCGAAACCATTGCAGGCTCCGCCGCACCCTCCGTTACGCTTGCCGCCTCGATACCGTCCTTATCAGCATCAGACTTAGCCACAGACTTAGCCACGTCGGCAGATTCCACACTCTCATCACTCCGCTTGCCGCGCCTGCCCCGGCCATGCTCCTCGCCACGCCTGCCGCGGGAACGGCTCGCCGATTCAGCGGCATGACCCACCGCACGCCCCCTACGGTTCGCCCTGGTGCGCTTGCCCGCCGCGGCACGCGCCGCATCCAGCTCGGCCTCCTTGCGCCTGCGACGGTTGCGCAGCACAACAAACACAATCGTGCCCACGATCAGCACCACCACCACGCACATCAGCACGATCACGGCGATCTTCGACAGCGACCCCGACGTGGAGGTTTTCTTCAACAGCATGATCTGATCCATCATGGCAATCGCCGCACCGGACCAATCCTGCGCGCCGCTTTTCGCCAGCTTATCGGTGGCGGCCTCGCTCAACGCATCCATGGTCTTCGAATTGCGCAGCCAATCCTCCGAATTCCCGGAGGCGACCACCACCAGTTTGCCGTCGCCGGAAGCCACCGCCAGCAGCACCGTGTTCGGCTTCGGGCTCAACGATTCAAGCACGCCGCTCGCCCATTTCGTAGGGTTCACCTCGGTGCCGAAGCTCTCCACATACAGCAGACGGACCGTGACGCCGGACTGCTGCTTGGTCTCCTTGATCTTGTCGGTGACCGCGGAAACATTCGAACCAAGCAGATTCTGCGGGTCGGTGATGTTCTCCGTAAGCGTCCCCTCGCCCTCGGCGAAGGCGCACGGCGTTATCCACAATGCGCACATGAACGCTATAACCAAGCAGATAAGCCATTTTGCCGCCTGCGACACGCCAATACGGGAGGTTCCGACCACAGCACCTGATTGTTCGTCATTCAACGCTTCGAATGTCATACACTCCACCATACCGACCGGTTCGGCTAAACGTCGACCGACTCGGCCATAACTCCACAATGCAAGCCAGATTAGGCCAGAACAGACAAAACCAATATCATTGACATATAAGGAGACAATGATGCCTCAGTACCAAGTGGATTCCGAACAGATCCAATCCTCCAGCGCGGCCGTGCAGGCCTCGGTGAGCCAGATCAGGCAGGCGGTGGCCGGCATGTATTCCAATCTCAACACCCTGCAAGGCGTGTGGCGGGGATCGGCGGCGACGCAATTCAGCGCGGTCGCGGCGCAATGGCGTACCGCGCAACAGCAGATGGAGGCATCGCTCGAATCGATCCAACGAGCGCTGACGCAGGCCTCCACGGTGTATGCCGAGGCGGAAACCGCCGCCTCGCGCCTGTTCGCGCAGTAATAACTGCGACAACCGCGACATACGGGCGCAATGCTGCGGGCTTAGTGACAAATTCTGCGGCGGAAATACCAATTGCTGTGACTGGTGTAACAAAAAACGTTACGCCGGTCACAGTGATCGTAACAAACCCCGCAGTAATCGCGACGGAGGGCAAAACAGGCAACAAAAAACGGGGCTTCTCCGTGCGCAATGCACTGGAGAAGCCCCGAATCGTAAGCTCATCGTTAGCTTATGAGCATGTCAGTTCCGCTTCAGGCGGCCTGACCTCGATCCATATGCTGGGTGTTATGCCCTAACGGTTGGATCAGTAGCCCATGTCGGCGCCCTGAGCCGGAGCGGCTGCCGGCGGTTCCGGCTTGTTGGCCACAACGGCTTCGGTGGTGAGGAACAGGCCGGCAATGGAGGCGGCGTTCTGCAGGGCGGAACGGGTCACCTTCACCGGGTCGGTCACGCCAGCGGCCATCAGGTCTTCGTACTCGTCGGTTGCAGCGTTGAAGCCCTGGCCGTCAGGCAGCTCACGGACCTTGCTGAACACGACATCGCCGGACACACCGGAGTTCTCAGCGATCTGCTTGATCGGAGCTTCGATGGCGCGGAACACGATGGCGGCACCAGTTGCCTCTTCGCCGGTCAGGGAGGTCACAGCCTCGTCCTTCTCGGCCTTGGCGGCAGCCTGAACCAGAGCCACACCGCCACCAGGCAGCAGGCCTTCCTCAATGGCGGCCTTGGCGTTGCGCACGGCATCTTCGATGCGGTGCTTGCGTTCCTTGGCCTCGACCTCGGTGGCAGCGCCAACCTTGATCACGGCAACGCCACCGGCCAGCTTGGCCAGGCGTTCCTGCAGCTTCTCGCGGTCGTAATCGGAATCGGTGTTCTCGATCTCGGCGCGGATCTGAGCCACGCGGGCGGCGACATCCTCGGAGGTGCCAGCGCCGGACACGATGGTGGTCTCGTCCTTGGAGACGATGACCTTCTTGGCGGAGCCCAGCACGGACATGTCGACGGAGTCGAGCTTGAGGCCCAGCTCCTCGGACACGACCTGAGCGCCGGTCAGGATGGCCATATCCTGCAGCATGGCCTTGCGGCGGTCGCCAAAGCCCGGGGCCTTGACGGCGCAGGACTTGAAGGTGCCACGGATGTTGTTCAGGATCAGGGTCGGCAGCGCTTCGCCGTCAACGTCTTCGGCGATGATCAGCAGCGGCTTGCCGGTCTTCATCACCATTTCGGCGATGTGGACCACGTCCTGCTGGGAGGACAGCTTGCTGGAGGTCAGCAGGATGTACGGGTCTTCGAGCACTGCGGTCTGATCTTCGGCATTGGTGACGAAGTACGGGGCGATGTAGCCCTTGTCGAAGCGCATGCCCTCGGTGAAGTCCAGATCCAGGCCGAAGCGGTTGTTGTCCTCAACGGTCACGACGCCGTCCTGGCCAACCTTGTCCAGGGCTTCGGCGATCTTCTCGCCAACCTCGGGATCGGCGGCGGAAATCGTTGCGGTGGCAGCGATCTGATCCTTGGTCTCGACGTCCTTGGCGGCTGCGACGAGTTCCTTGACGATGGCGTCGGCGGCCTTTTCGATGCCGCGGCGCAGCGCGATCGGGTTGGAGCCGGCGACCACGTTCTTCAGGCCTTCGTGCACGAGGGACTGAGCCAGCACGGTTGCGGTGGTGGTGCCGTCGCCTGCAACGTCATCGGTCTTCTTGGCGACTTCCTTGACCAGTTCGGCGCCGATGCGCTCGTACGGATCATCCAGATCGATTTCCTTGGCGATGGAAACACCATCGTTGGTGATGGTCGGAGCGCCGTAGGTCTTGTCGAGTACGACGTTGCGGCCCTTCGGGCCCAGCGTCACCTTAACGGTGTTGGCCAGCTTATCGAGGCCCTGCAGCATTCCCTGACGAGCTTCCTCGTCATACGCAATGATCTTTGCCATGGTGTGTTTGTCCTCCAAATGGCTCAATATTCCAGTTTTCCACTGCATGGCACGATTCGTGACCCGGCCGTCAGCTGCCTGTTATCACTCTCGCACCTTGAGTGCTAACTGCGAGATTAGCACTCAAGGTGCGAGAGTGCCAACATGAATCCGCGATTGCGCTCTAGGCGAGACACGGGATTGTGGCGTGTGGCATCGCATCGCCATGTTCACGGCCCGCTTCCAGCCAGCCTTCGGCCACTTCCGCCCCCCGACTGCAATCCGACTACAGCCTGACTACAGTCCGACTACGCATTGGGGCCCGCAGCCGAAAATCCGGCCACGAGCCCCATCACAGCGCATATGCGCCTCCGTCAGTTCAGCAGAATAACCACGATCGAAGCGCCAAGACCGGAGGTCTGCTGCACGTTGGAAATGCCCAACGCGTTCGCGACATCCTCAGCCGTGGCCTTGTCCGCATCGTTCTGATACCACACGACGGTGGCGTCAGGCAGCGTGCCGGACGGGTTCGCCGCGGCCACGTTCGCATACCCGGCCTGGTTCAGCACGCTCTGCTTGGTGGCGGCATAGCCGCTGATACCGGTGCCGTTGATCACACGCACCGACAGGGAACGGTCCACCTGGGCGGCCTGCTCCTGCTGCTGCTTGGCGGCCTCCTCTTCCTGCTGTTTCTTGGCGGCATCCTCCTCTTGCTGCTTCTTGGCCGCCTCCTCCTGCTGCTGCTTTTCGGCGGCCTTCTTCGCCGCGGCCTTCTTTTCGGCGGCCTTCTTCTTGGCGGTGGTGGTGGAGGTCTTGCTGGAGGTCTGCGAGGATGCCGGCGACCACGGCCAATGCACCTTGTTGAACTCGCCGGAAAGCACGCCCCAAGCCAGGAAACCGCACAACGCCGCCACTACCACGACAACAACGAACGGCGTATAGCGTGCGGCGGCCGAACGCCTGCCGCGATGCACGCCGGCGGGGCCCTTCGGCGGATTGTCGAACTCGTCCATCGCGTAAGACTCGATGCCGTTTCCACCTGTGCTCGTCATAACCGTCTTTCCTTCCGTTTCACAATTCAACCCCGAGTGTAACGGCACCGCCACCCACGCATGCAGGCCGCGTCACAGCATGCACTGTATATGCACGTATGCAGACGTATGCGCGCGAAAACATTGCGACGAACACCACGAGCCGCCCAGCCAGACAGGGGCGGGCGCAAGCATGCGAGGGCGGGCAAGCACACGTGCAGGTACAGTAAGCGGTATGAGCGAGATCAAACCGTTGCGTGATTTAGTGGAGGCCGGCTGGGCGAACGCCCTGGCCGACGTGGAACCGCAGGTGCACCGCATGGGCCAGTTCCTGCGCGAAGAGACCCGCGAAGGGCACCCCTGGCTGCCGGCAAGCCGCAATATTCTGCGCGCCTTCACCATCCCCTTCGATTCGATCCGCGTGCTGATCGTGGGCCAGGACCCCTACCCCACGCCCGGCCACCCGGTCGGCCTGAGCTTCTGCGTGGCGCCCGACGTGAACCCGCTACCGCGCAGCCTGGTCAATATCTATAAGGAGCTGACCGACGATCTTGGCGTGCCGATGCCCAGCAACGGCGACCTGACCCCGTGGACCAGGCGTGGCGTGCTGCTGCTGAACAGATGCCTGACCGTGGGCGTGGGCCGGCCGAACAGCCACCAGGGCAAGGGCTGGGAGGAAGTGACCGAGGCGGCCATCCGCGCGTTGAACGCCCGCGTGGACGAACACGGCAATTCCAAGCCGCTGGTCGCCATCCTGTGGGGTCGCAACGCGCAAAGCCTGGAGCCGCTGCTGACCAACGCGTTCATCATCAAATCGCCGCACCCTTCGCCGCTGTCCGCATCGCGCGGGTTCTTCGGGTCGAAGCCGTTCTCGCGTGCGAACGAGGCGCTGACCCGCATGGGCGCCGAACCGATCGACTGGCAACTGCCGTAACGCCATACGTCGGCATACATCGCCTTGGGCATACACCGCCCGGCATGAGCCAGCATGCGTCTTTCGCCGCACAGCCAAGCGTCACCGCGCTTGGCTACCATGGGGCGCATGGCTATTTTCCCTCCGAAACCGCAGATGCCCACACAGCCTGCCCCGGCACGAACCATGCCCACGCCTGCCGCAGCACCAACATTGGCCGCAGACGATGTCAAGCAGGCAAAAGCCCTGGCGGATCGCATCCGCGCACGCTTCTCGCAGACCCTGATCGGTCAGGAGCATCTGCGCGAATCCCTTATTCTTACCATGGTGGCCGGCGGCCACATTCTGATCGAATCCGTGCCCGGCCTGGCCAAAACCACCGCCGCGCAGACCCTGGCAACCTCGGTGTCCGGCACATTCAAACGCATCCAATGCACGCCCGACCTCATGCCGTCCGATATCGTGGGCACGCAGGTCTTCGACTTCGCCACGCAGAAATTCACCACGCAGGTCGGCCCGATCCACGCCAACTTCGTACTGCTGGACGAAATCAACCGTTCCAACGCCAAAACCCAATCCGCCATGCTTGAAGCCATGGCCGAAGGCGCCAGCACCATCGGCGGCGAGCGCATCGCCCTGCCCAAGCCGTTCATGGTGATCGCCACGCAGAACCCCATCGAGGAGGAAGGCACGTTCGCGCTGCCCGAGGCGCAGATGGACCGTTTCATGATGAAGGCGATCATGAACTATCCCACCGCCGATGAGGAGAAGCGCATGCTAGCGCTGATCACCCGCCGTGGCTCCGACATGCTTGACCCGCTGCAGTTGCAGGGCGACCGCCTGTCGATCCGTGACGTGGAGTTTTTGCGTGCGGCCGCCAAGCGCGTGTACGTGTCGGACGCGATCATGCAGTATGCGGTCGATATTGCGGCGACATCACGCGGCGCAGGCTCGCACCCGGTGCAGGGCTTGGGTTCCCTGGTGCGTTTGGGCGCTTCGCCGAGAGCATCGATCGCACTGGTGCGTATCGGCCAGGCGAACGCGCTGCTCAAGGGCCGCGAATATGTGATTCCGGAGGATGTGAAGTCCGTGGTGGCCGACGTGCTGCGCCACCGCCTGGTGCTGACGTTCGAAGCGCTGGCCGACGGCGTGACCGCCGATCAGGTGATCGACCGCATCGTGCAGGCGGTTCCTGTTCCGTGATCCGCGCGATGAATGCCGGCATGGCTGAAGCCCAGCCGCTGTCAGCCGTTTCGTCCGACCCGATCAGAGCCAAGATCGAGGCCATGGGCAATCGTCTGAATCTGCCGACTGTGGCCAGGGCATTGGGCGTTATCGAAGGCGAACATTCGTCACGGCGGCCGGGCGGCTCGGACGAGCTGATGGAGGTCCGTGCCTACGAGGCGGGCGACGAGGCGCGACTGATCGAATGGAAGACGAGCGCGCGCCAAGGGCGACCTATGGTGATCCGGCGCGAACGGCTGGTCACGTCACGCGTATGGCTGCTGCTTGACGTGGGCCGTGAAATGACGGCCTCATGCGAGTCGGGCGAAATGGCATACCAGATCGCCGCGAATGCGCTGCGTATGTTCGCCGCGCTGTCGCTACGCCGTTCCGACGAGATCTCACTGGTGTTCGGCGACGCCGCAAGCATTACGCGCGTGCCGTTCAACGGTGATTTCTACCAGTTCGAACGCACGCTGGACAGTGCGCTGGAACGCAAGTGGGAGCATACGCGCAATATCGACGCCCTGCTCACGTATGCACGGCGCATCAAGGACCGCAACGCGCTGATCGTGCTGGCAACCGACGAGCATGCACTGACCAAGGAGCATCTTCAGGAGATCCACCGCATTACGCGCACCCACCCGCTGACGCTGATCGACGTGGCCACGGCGAACCCGTTCGCCGCCGCCACAGGCGCAACCGTCACCGACGCGCTGTCTGGGCGCCGACTGCCGGCCTTCCTGCGGGACAAGCATGCCGCAGCAGAGGTGAACACGCACCGCGAATACATGGCCGCGGCCCTGGAACGCGAGCTTTCGCACATGGGGGGTCATATGATTCACGCCGGTTCCAGCGAAGCCGTGTTCAACGATTTCATACGATTGGTGTCGCGTGCGCTGGCGAAGGATACCCGCAATCTGGTTGCGCCTGCAACAGGACTGGGAGGCGACAGCCGATGAACATCCATATGATCGCCTCCGCACTCGCACCGCATTCCCCGATAAGCGTTCTGGCCGTGGACACCAACGATTTGCAGCCGGTCGGCCAGCTTGACATCGCCACGCCGCTGATCGTTGCCGCGGCGCTCGCCGCAGTGCTCGCCATAGCGCTTGTCACAGGCGCGGTCCTGTTGTCGCGCCCACGCCGCAATCGCGACAAACCGCAGCCGCGCGGCGCCCATCTGGACGATACCGTCAAGACCTCATGGCACAGGCGCATCGATGACGTGGTACGCCGCTACCATGCCGAGCAGATCGACCGCGAAACCGCGTTCATTGAACTGGCGGCGATCTGCCGTGGCATCGCATCCGCGCACACCGGCCGCGACCTGCACGCGCATACGCTTACCGATATTCGCCGTGAGCCCCGCAATCCTTCGACCCGCACCGGGTTGGATACGCTGCGCATGACCATCGCGGCGCTATACCCGCCGGAATACGCGGATTCCGCAGTGGACACGCACGCTCGCGAGGTGAGCGTCGACGATGCCGCCGGCTGGGCCTCAACCCTGGTGGAAAGGTGGGGACGCTGATGCAGCTTTCCTGGCAAAGCCCCTGGGCCGCGCTGGTCGGGGTGATGGTCGCGCTGGCGATTATCGTCCTGTCCATCGCGTTCGCTCGCAAACACAGTGCCGAGAACATTGTTCGCGTGTTCTCGATGGACGACGATCTGGCCACCGAACGCGCTTCGCAGCTGCTACGCCAATGGCGTCTGCTGAACCGTGCTGCCGCGGCGCTGATGGCAGCGGCGCTTCTTCTCACCTTCGCGCTGATCGCCCGCCCGGCGACCGTCGATCAGGGTGAGGAACGTGCCAGCAGCCGCGATATCGTGCTCTGTCTCGACGTTTCCGGCTCCACCCTGCCGTACGACCGCGAGGTCATCGACACGTACCGCGATCTCGTCTCGCATTTCCAAGGCGAGCGCATCGGCATGAGCATCTTCAACTCCACGTCGCGCACCGTGTTCCCCCTGACGGATGACTACGAGCTGGTCAGCCACCAGTTGGAGCTTGCCAGCAAGGCGCTCAGCGGCGTGCAGTCGCAGGACGACATCGACAAGATGAGCGACGAGGACTACCAGCGCATCTCCGACTGGCTTGAAGGCACGCAGAACCGCAAGGACGCCACCTCGCTGATCGGCGACGGCGTGGTCTCCTGCGCGGCCATGCTGCCGGGCTTCACCTACGGTTCGGCTTCCACGGCAGGCAGCGCCGAACGCAGCCGCGCGGCATCCATCGTGCTCGCCACCGACAATGTGGTCTCCGGCACGCCCGTGTACACCCTCAACCAGGCGCTCAGCCTGACGTCCAAGGCGAATATCACCGTGGATGGTCTGTTCTCCGGGCCTGAAGCGAGCGAGAAGGAAAGCGCCACCACGGATATGCGCAAGCTCATCGAAGCGCATCACGGCACGTTCCTCACCCAGTCGAACGGCACCAGCGTCAACGAGCTCGTGCGTGACATCAACACGCGCCGCAACAAGGAAAGCCAAGCCTCGTCCAAGGCGTCGATGGTGGACGATCCGGCATGGTGGGTGCTGGCATTGGCTGTAATCGTTACCATATGGCTGCTGCTCGTCTGGAGGTTGAAGCGATGAGCACATTCACCTTCTCTCCCCTGCTGGGCTGGCCGGTCGGCGGCACAATCGCGCTGGTGATGCTGGCGCTGGCGATTGTGGAGGTCGTACGCCACACGTTCGGTGACGCGGGCGACGAAACGATGCTCTCATGCGTACGCCGCATGCTGATCTGCCTGACGGTGGGCGCGATGGCGCTGGGGCCGAGCATGACGGTATCGACCACCAGCCGTGCGGTGAACAACACGGACGTGGTGATGGCCGTGGACGTGACCGGTTCGATGGCCGTCAAGGACGCAGCATACGGTTCGGACGAGCTGACCACGCGCCTGAATGCGGCCAAGCAGGCCGTGGACGACGTGACGAAGGCATATGCGGATTCCAGCTTCGCCGCAGTACGCTTCGGCGCATCCGGCACGCTCGACGTTCCGCTCACGCCAGACGCGGCGGCGATCCGCAATTGGGCGACCACGCTCGCCCCCGAAGCGACCGGCGTATCGTCCGGATCCTCGCTGGACGCGCCGCTCGACCAGCTCATCACCACGCTCAACGACATGCGCACCACGCACCCCGACGACGCGATCGTACTGTACCTGATCACGGACGGCGAGCAGACCTCGGCGCAATCCAGGCGCACCTTCTCCACGCTGCGCCACTACATCAACGACGCGATCGTGGTTGGCGTAGGCTCCACGGCAGGCGGCAGGATCCCACTGATCAAGGATGGCGCATCATCCAACTCATCCAAATCCGACGACTCCTCCGAATCCTCTGAATCCGGTTCCGCTGAATCCAAGAATTCCAACGCACAACAGTGGGTCACCGACCCCGACACCGGCCAGCCGGGAATCTCGAAAATGGACGAAACCACACTGAAGAACCTGGCCGACGAGCTGGGCGGCAGCATGGTGACCACATCCGCACAAAACACCATGGCGAACGGCCGATCCGCCGAAGCGTCAAAGAAGTGGAGCGTGGGCGCAACCGCCAAACAACGCACCCGAACCAACCCCGTAGTATGGCCGCTGGCCGCCATAGCGCTCGTACTCATCGCCTGGGAAATGGGCTCAACCATCGCAATGTCGAGGAGACTGCTATGAGAAGCAACACCACAGCCCACACACAGGCCGGCACCACCAGCGCCAACAACACCACCGGCACCAGCAACGCCATAGTCGGATCGGCAGTATCCCTCGAATCACATGCGCCCACAGTCCAAGCGCGCGCATCGCTCGCCATACGCATCGTAATGATCGCAATCGCCGTCATAGCGCTCGCATTCGCCGTACTCACCGGCCTGAACATATCGGCCTCCGCGCGATTCAACCAGGCGACAGCCTCGCTCAACAGCAACCTCAAGCAGGCCGCACGCAGCGATGCCGACCTCGACGCCCTGAACGCCAGCCAGCAGCAGACCGATGCCCAATTCGAAGACGCCGCACGACTCAACCTCGCGCTGCTACCGCAACTACGCGAGGCGATCAGCGCCAACGCGGCAGTCTCATCCAAACTCACCCAACGCATCAAGCAGGAGCTCGCCGCTCAGCAAGGCGGCAACTCCGCAAACTCCGGTTCCGACACCAACGGCGTCGAGGGCGGCAACGGCACTAAGGATTCCACAGCCAACGACACCAGCGGCCTGACCGACGAACAGAAAAAGCAGGTGGAGGAACTGCTCAAAGCGAACCAGCAATCCACCGACACCAACCCCTCAACAAACACGCAGACCGACAAAGGCAACAAGAAACAGCAGACCGCCAAACCCTGGTGACCGGTGGCGCGGCGAGGCAGCGAACAGTGGCACCGAGTCGCGGCTCATGCGGGTACCGCGGGGTTTGCGACAACCAATGCAGTGTTAATGACAGTTACCGCAGGGTTTGCGACATATGCTGTGACTGGAGTGACATATTCTGTCACTCCAGTCACAGCATGTGTCACCAGTACCGCAGAAAAACGCCACAGCTGACTGAACACAACGGCACACGACCAGCACCTTGTGACGAACCTGTGACGAAACCCGAAGGCTCCGACCACACACCCCCATCCAGCTGGACAACACACCAACGCCTCCCGTTCAATGAACGCATGAGCATCACATCACTTTCCGGCCACCACACAACATCGCTCCTCGCCATCACACAGGCAACGGCAGCCACCACCTGCCCATGCCTCAACATCGCAGCACAAGGGCACGAGCGCATCATCACACTCGCCGCCAGCAGCGCGTCCATCCACGGATCGATACGCGAAACCCTAGCCACGGCACACAGCATCGATTGGACAGGCAAAGCAGCCGACCATTATCGAGACCGCCTGCTCACCATACGCAATTCGCTGAGCACACACGACGACGAAGCACGCTCCACCGCCCAAATCGCGCACATCGCACACGTCTCCACACCGCAAGGAGGCGCATGATGGGATGGCAGGTCACGTCATACATATACGGCGGGCACCAACTAGCACCAGCCACACAAGAGGACTACCGACGCGTGGCCACAGCACTGGACGATGCCGGCGGCAAACTCATCGCGCACGGCATCGCCTGGCGGCAAGCAGCAATGGACCTCGCCCGCGACCGCACCAGCGTGCCACTCTGCCCAGTATTATCCGGCAACATCACAGTTCCCATAGCCACACCATCATCAAACACCATTACCAGCTGCATCGCCGCCTCCCCCACTCCAGCCACCTCCACCTCCGCGATGGCGCTCGCCGGCGCAAGCAGCATGGGCGGCACCGGAGTAGGCGTAGCGCCCACGGTCGCACACGGCACGCTCCCTTACGAACGTCTTATCGCGCTATGCACCGAAAATGCCAGGTATTGCGATGCCGACGGTTCGAAGCTGCGCAGCATGGCCGATCTGCTGGTTCGCGCGCACAGTCTGTACAGCGAAGCCGATTGGAAAGCCCGTCAGGCGTTCAACGAAACCGGCCAAGCCGTGACCAAGGCGGCTCCCGACTGGGTATCGCTGGGCATGTTCGGATTGATTCTTGGCGGACTGGGCTCAAGCTGGATCAATGATGGCAAGCCGAAACCATCGGCGGCATCCTGGGTGACTGCGCCGTTTCAAGAGGCCTATCTTTCCGGAATCGGCTCGCTGATCGCCGGCTCGTCGCTCATCGAGGGCCTGTTCTCCACGGATGAGGTGAACCAGTCGGCGGGGAAGATCAGCAAGTATTCCGCCCCTGCAAAAGATCTTGCGCAGGGCAATACCCTGACCGTTCGCCGCGTGCGTTCAACCGTGGACATGGTCGGCCCGAGCACCTCCGTGGCGGAATCGTTGGAGCATCTGCGCAGGCTCGGCGAAGACAAATACAAGCTGGGGTCAGGACTGCAATACGCCACCATCGCCGTACAACGCTACGAACGCGAGGATGGCACGAACGCCTGGCTGGTAACTATTCCCGGCACGGATGGGCATGCCGATTCACCATTCGGATGGGAGCAGAACATCGAGCTGATGAGCGACGATGCCGAGCAGCGTAAACAGGCGGACAGCGCGCGCATGGTGGTGGAGGCGATGCGCAAGGCGGGTATTCAGCCCGATGATTCCGTAGCGCTGATCGGACACTCCCAGGGAGGCATTGTGGCGGCGCAGATCGCCGCCGACCGGGCCGACGAGTTCAACATCCGGCATGTGGTGACGGCAGGCTCCCCGGTGGCGAATCATCCGATTCCCGAAAAGACATGGGTGACCAGCATCGAAATGAACGACGAGCTGGTGGCCGCGTTGGACGGCGCGCAAAATCCGCAGACGGAACACTGGCTGACCGTTCGCGGCACGGTAACGCCCAGCGCACCGCAAATGGTGGAGGATGGCGTGATCATTCCTTCGCCGAACCCATATGCCGCCGCACAGGTGCCGAACGCCTCGGAAGGGCAGGAGCTCAGCCATTGGCTGAGATATCATCAGGCCGCATACCAGAACGCCAGCGACTTGGGCTCACCCGCAGTGGCCAAGCACGAGCAGCATTTCGCGGGCGTGATCGACGGCAATCTGCGTGAAACCCTGTACTACGAGGGGCGCATGACACGTTGATCCCTTCTTCTCCCATACGTACGCCAACATACCGGTACACAACGGTACACATTCGTACACAACGGTGCACATTACGTCAGCGCGTTTCAGCAAAACCGGTAAGCCTTTCGCCAAGCATCTGGCGAACCGGCGCCCGAAGCCATGCCCGCTGTCGCATATCGCAAGACGGTCGAATCCGAACCAAGGCAGACGACAATCCAGATGAGATGAGCCAGATGAACTTGGGTCCCACTCGTTTGCGACGGTTTGTATACTGACGGGCATGGCGCATATTCTTCTGGGAGTCACGGGATCGATCGCAGCGTTCAAGGCATGCCATCTGGCATCCGACTGGACCAAAGCAGGTCACAAGGTGCGTGTGATCGAGACAGTGGCGGCGGAACAGTTCGTCACCCCACTCACCTTCGCTTCGCTAACGCACACACAGACGCGGACCGCCATGTTCCCGAACGTCACAGCCGCCGCCATCCAAGGCGATGTGACCAGCAACCCCACCGTTCCCGCCTCCATCAACCACATCGCGGATGCCGCCTGGGCGGACGCGTTGGTCATCGCGCCGGCCAGCGCCGACATCATCGCCCGCATCGCCGCGGGGCTGGCGGACGATACGCTCACCTCCACGATTCTCGCCTATTCCGGCAGTGTCAAGGTGCTCTGCCCGGCTATGAATGTGCACATGTTCGAGAATCCGGCAACCCAACGCAATCTGCGCATGTGCAAGGAGCTTGGCTGGACGATTGTGGAGCCTGGGTCCGGCAATCTGGCGTGCGGCGATACCGGCAAGGGGCGTATGGAGGAACCAGCCGTGATCGAGCAGGCGGTAGACGAGCTGCTGGGCGAAACCACGCAGGTGCCAGGCCAGAACTCCCCCGCCAGCAACGCAAACACCGCAGACAACACAGGCGACACTGTAGACAACGCAAACAGCACGGGCAACCATTCCCGGCCTCTCCACGGTCTGCATGTGCTGGTCACGGCCGGACCGACCCAGGAGCCGCTGGATCCGGTGCGTTTCCTGACCAATCATTCCACCGGCAAAATGGGATACGGCTTCGCGCATGAGGCGGCGGCCCTGGGCGCAACCGTCACGTTGATCAGCGGCCCGGTCAATCTGCCCGAGCCTGCCGAACCGAATATCACAACCATTCATGTGACCACCGCACGGCAGATGTTCGAGGCGGTGCAGCAAGCTTACGAAACTGCCGATATTATCGTGATGACCGCGGCGGTCGGCGATTTCCGCGTCAGCGAGGTGGCCGGCGAGAAAATCAAGAAGGCCGGACGTTCCAGCATCCAGATCGAACTGGTAGCCAACCCGGATATTCTCGCCTGGGTCGGCACCCACAAGCGCACCGACGGATCGCAAGTGCTGTGTGGGTTCGCCATGGAAACGCAGAACCTTATCGAGAACGCTGCAAAAAAGCTTGCCGACAAGCATTGCGACATGCTGGTGGCGAACAATCTGCGCGACGCCGGCGCCGGTTTCGGCACGGACACGAATGTGGTGACCGTGCTCACCCCCGCCTGCGGCGATACCTCGACCGATCAGGCGCCGCAACAGCCGAATGTCGAAAAGTGGCGGAAAATGGGCAAAACCGATCTGGCCCGCCAGTTGCTGCTCCGTCTTGCCTCGCTGCGCGCAACCGCCTGAATCGCCACCGCACTATCGCCACCGTACTCCGGAAGAGGCGTACACTCTCAGTAGTGAACAACGCAACGTGGCGTACAGCCGCGCGGCAACCGAACCAAGGGAGAACACTGCCATGCTGATGGCCGTAGATATCGGAAACACCAACATCGTCATCGGCTTTCTGGAGGGCGAGCGCATCGTCGGTTCCTACCGCATCACCACCAAGGCCTTGCACACGTCGGACGAATATACGGTGATGATCTCGCAGTTCCTGCAGATCAGCGGGTATACGCGGCGTGACGTGGAGGATGTGATCGTATGCTCGGTGGTGCCGAAGGTCATGCATTCCTTCCGCGCCTCGATCATCAAGTTCCTTGGTTTCGAGCCGATGGTCGTTGGACCGGGCATCAAAACCGGCATCAACATCCATATGGATGATCCCAAGACCATGGGCGCCGATTGCCTGACCGATTGCGTCGGCGCGTACTACACGTATGGGGGCCCGATGCTGGTGGCCGATTTCGGCACGGCGACCACGTTCAATTACGTCGACGGCAAGGGCACGATCCGTGCCGGCTATATCACCACGGGTATTCGTGCCGGTGCGGAAGCGCTGTGGGGGCAGACCGCGCAGCTGCCTGAGGTGGAGATCGTGCGCCCGAAGTCGATTCTTGCCACGAACACACGTTCCGCCATGCAGGCCGGCCTGTATTACACGTTCCTTGGCGGCATCGAGCGTACCGTGCAACAGTTCCGTGAGGAGATCGGCGAACCGTTCAAGGTGGTTACGACCGGTGGCTTGGGTCGGATTTTCAAGGATGATACCGATGTGATCGACGTGTACGATCCGGATCTGATTTTCAAGGGCATGGCGCTGATTTACAAGCGCAACGTGCGGTGAGCGCACTGTGGCGCAGCAGGCGCTATGCAGCGAGCGTCGCTTGCCGGTTCACTGCACGGTAAAGCCCTGATTCGTACCGTATTCCTTGATGTCTTTCTCCCACAGGGCTATGCCCTGTTTCAACGTGACTTTATCGGTCGGCTTATCGAATGGCTTCAGGGGCTTGCCGTCATCGTCAAGCAGCCCTTCCTTCACGGCTTTCTGCCGTTTCACATAAGACTGCCACGAGTTCGCCCACCGGTACGCTGTGCCCACGGTCGCGCTGAAATCGCTACGCGCATACACTTCGAACGGCAGGTACTGGTAGCCGGTCGTCACGTTTTTCGCGGCTTGGGCCAGTACGCGGTTGAACTGTTGCCCGCCGAAATAGGGGATGTCGAGTCCACGCGAGTCTTTGATGGTGGTACGGCTGAGGAATTCGGGGCTGGTCAATGTGGGCAGGTCGGCGGGGAATGCGCCGCCGTCCACGCGGGCGCTGATGCCTTCGGCGTTATGCGCCACGAATTCGGCGAAACGGTATGCTGCATCCGGTTTGCGTGTGGATTGCAGCACGCATATCGCGGAACCGCCGTTTTCCGCAGTCACTTGTTTGCCGTCGGCGGTCGGCATCTGCGCTACGCGCCACAGGCCTGCGCTGCCGGGAACATCGGATTGCAGCAGCGAGGTCATCCACGCTCCGGAGAACACGGACGCGATCGTGCCCCTACCGAGCCCGCGTTTCCAGCCGTCCGACCATGTGGCGTTTCGGGTGTCGATGAGGTCTTCGTTGATCATTTTCTGCCAGAACGCAGTGAATTTCCTTACGCCTTTGTCTCCGGTGAGGTTGACGGTTACGTTCTTGCCGTCTTGGCTGGTGGCGAATGGCTTGCCGCCTGCGAGCCAGATCATGGCGTCATAGAAGCTGGCGTCGCCGGAGTCGGCGGTGATGTAGGCGCCGGTGGCTTTGATCTTTTTGGCAGCCTCGTAATAGTCGTCCCATGTTCTGATTTTGGTGGCGTCCACACCGGCGTCGTCGAACACGGTTTTGTTGTAGAAGAAGGCCATGGGGCCGGAATCCATGGGCAGGCCGTATACATTGTCGGCCAGGTGCACGGACGCCCAGGTGCCGGGCGTGTAGAAGCTGCCGAAGTCGGAGCCTACCCTGCCGGTCAGGTCGAGTAGCTGGCTTGATACCGCGTATTGACGCAGGGCATGGTATTCGATCTGTGCCACGTCGGGCATGTTGTAACCGTCCTGGATGGCGGTGTTCAGGTTGTCGTACCCGGAGATGCTGGTCAGGTCGACCGCAATGTCCGGGTTTTCGGATTCGAATCGTTGCACGACCGTTTCCATGCTTGGTTCCCAGCTCCATACGGAGATGTGCGTGCGGGTGTCGGCGGACTGCCCGCATGCCGCAAGGCCCGCGATGGCGGCGATGCTGGCGAGTGCGGCGATTGCACGGCGGGTGGCAACGGCACTGGCACGGCGAATGGCAGCGTGAAACATCCCGTGAAACATGTTTCGGGACTGTTGCTGTGACCTTCTCCGGGATTTTCGGAACGAATGCATGGTTATCAGTGTAGCGACAGGCGGCGGCTGGGGGCGCCGAAAATATGCAGGCAATGCGGCAACCCGGGTTATCATGTGCGAAAATTTTTCAGAGAGCAACGCCATATGCCTGAACAGCCACTACTCGCGCTAGGCTGGTGGGCAGTCTGTTGTTACGTCAACCTCGCAAGGACGGGAGCACCCATTGCCTACGCACAAGCCATTGCAGCCAGCACAGTCGGCGCAGCTATCGCGCATCAAAATCTTCGTTTCGGCGCATAAGCCGGCCGTCTTCCCCGATTGCGCTAGTATTCTGCCCATTCAGGTCGGAGCCGCGAATGCGGAGGCCGCAGGCAAACCGCTGTTCGAGAACACGTTGCATGACAACACCGGAGACAATATCTCCGAAAAGAACCCCATGTATTGCGAGCTCACTGCACAGTATTGGGCTTGGAAGAACGCCGACGCCGATTATTACGGCTTCTGCCATTACCTCCGCTATTTCGACTTCACCACCACCGAGCACAAGCAGAACAGCTACGGCGAGATTATCGACACCGCCATCAACGCCGAATCCATTGCCGAATACGGTCTTGACGATGCTGCCATCGCGCAGGCGGTGGAAGGCTGGGATGTCATCACCACGCCGTTGAACAATGTGCGCGAATTCGACGGTTTCACTAATCTCAAAGACCATTGGGACGCAGATCCGCATCTGCAGCTCAAGGATCTGCGTCACATGTACGATGTGCTATGCGCGATGCACCCCGATTATCGTGAAGATGCCGACGCCGTACTCAACGGCACCCGTGCGGCCTTCTGCAACATGTTCATTATGAAAAAGGCGATATTCCAGGAATACTGCTCCTGGCTGTTCCCCATTCTCAGCGAGTTCACCGCGCATTGGGATCATTCCGCCGCCGATGTGCAGACCCTGCGCACCCCTGGTCATCTTTCCGAGCGTCTGCTCAACATCTTCCTCGCGCACAAGCAGCGCACCGGCGCGAACTGGAAGATCAAACGCCTGCAGTGCGTGCATTTCACCAATCCGGAACCGTTCTCCCCATTGGAACCGTTGGATACGAATCCTCGTTTCACCGTGCCGGTGCTGTTCGCCGCCGACGACAACTATGTGCCGATGCTCACCACCACCATCTATTCGATGTTGAAGAACGCATCGTGCGAACGCCACTATGACGTGATTGTGTTGGAACGAAACATCTCGGCGGAGAACAAGCAGAACATCACCGATTTCCTCGCGCAATTCGAGAATGCCACCGTGCGCTTCTACGACGTAAGCCGTGCCATCGACGGGTTCAATCTCACCACCAACAACGCGCATATCAGCATCGAAACCTACTACCGCTTCATCATTCAGGAGGCTCTCCCCTTCTACAAGAAGGTGCTGTATTTAGACTGCGACATGGTGGTGAACGGCGATATCTCGGAATTGTATGACACTGATCTGGGTAACAATGCGATCGGCGCCGTGCCGGATATTGATTTCATCGGCAATCTGAATATGAAGAACGGTGAACGCGCGGAATATGCGAAGCATCAATTGCATATGACGAAGCCCTACGGGTATTTCCAGGCCGGTGTGTTGGCGATGAATCTGGAAAAGATGCGTGAGATCCATTCCGTGCATGAATGGCTGGAAATCGCACAACAGCCGGGCTTCATCTATAACGACCAGGACATTCTCAATATGGAATGCGAAGGATCGGTCACCTATCTGCCTTATGCCTGGAATGTGATGCACGACTGCGGCGGGCGAGTACACGGCGTATTCGATTTCGCTCCGGCAAGTATGTTCCAGGAATACATGGATTCGCGTAAATCTCCGAAGATTGTGCACTATGCCGATTACGACAAGCCGTGGAAGAACCCGTGGTGCGATTTCGGGCCGTTGTATTGGAACTATGCGAGCAAGACGCCGTTCTCCTTGCAGATGATGGCATTGCTTGCCGGCATCGAGCCTCCACAGCACCACGAGCGCGCCATTGCCGAGGACAGCCCAATCCGCAAATATGTGGATGTGCTAGCACCTATTGGTTCGAAGCAGCGCGAGCTTATGAAAGTTGCCGTGCGCAAAGTCCAAGGTAAGCACTGACCATCAGTTTACTGCGATTGGCACAGGCATCATAAGCAATGCCGACGTCAAAGCACTCATATGGTTCATGCACTATGACCGAAGAACTGTTTACTCCCCATAACATCATCGTGACCGGTGGCTGCGGCTTCATCGGTTCGAACTTCGTGCACTACGTGGTGAACAACCACCCGGACGTGCACGTGACCGTGCTGGACAAGCTCACGTACGCGGGCAACCCGGAGAACATCGCGGGCCTGCCCGAGGACCGCGTGGAACTCGTGGTGGGCGACATCTGCGACGCGGACCTGCTGGAGCGCATCGTGCCGGGCCACGACGCGATCGTGCACTACGCGTCCGAGAGCCACAACGACAACTCCATCGCGGACCCGGAGCCGTTCCTCAGGACCAACGTGGAGGGCACGTTCCGCCTGCTGGAGGCCGTGCGCGAGCACGGGATCCGCTACCACCACGTGAGCACGGACGAGGTGTACGGCGACCTCGCGCTGGACGACCCGGCCAGGTTCACCGAGCACACCCCGTACCATCCGAGCTCGCCGTACAGCTCCACGAAAGCCGCGAGCGACATGCTCGTGCGCGCGTGGACCCGCACGTACGGGATCCGCGCCACGATCTCGAACTGCTCGAACAACTACGGCCCGTACCAGCACGTGGAGAAGTTCATCCCGCGCCAGATCACGAACATCCTGGACGGGCAGCGCCCGAAGCTCTACGGCAGGGGCGAGAACGTGCGCGACTGGATCCACACCGAGGACCATTCCAGCGGCGTGTGGACCATCCTGACGAAGGGCCGGATCGGCGAGACGTACCTGATCGGCGCGGACGGCGAGCGGAACAACATCGACGTATTGCGCATGATCCTGAAAATGATGGGCCGAGCCGAGGACGCGTTCGACTGGGTGAAGGACCGCCCGGGACACGACCGCCGCTACGCCATTGACTCCACCAAGCTGCAGACCGAGCTCGGCTGGAAGCCCACACACACCGACTTCGAGTCCGGCCTGAGGCAGACGATCGAATGGTACACCGCCAACCGCGCCTGGTGGGAGCCCGCCAAGGCCGCGACCGAGGAACGCTACAGGCGCCAGGGCCAGTGAGGGGAGAACAAGCATCGCTCGCGCAAAAACGTCGCTACAATCAATGATTGTGAGCACAACATCCAGCCGTCATCCAGAGACTTCCCACACTGCGACCGCGTGCCATCATGGTCACCAACTTCGATTCCACCGAGCAGAAACGGGCATGGCGGAAATTACTCGCCGAAGCGTTCCAAGATGAGCAGAATTCCCCATTAGCGCAATCGACTGTGTTTGAGAATCTTTGGCACAAGGACCATGAGCGTCGCGTCTGTGAGAATCTGCTGAACGAGCACACGCAATTCGCCACATATTTCGCGGGAATACTCCGCACCGCATACCTGTACTGCCAGCAGATCATGTTCACCGATGTTGAAGTATGTGACGGAGTGTTCTTTTTGGCTTTAGGCCCGAGCACAGTAAACGCATTACTAGACAAGTCGTACAAGGATGGCCCTTCGATCACCATTTCCGGCCGTGCCGACACATTCGAGGAATGCTTGTTCGAGTGTACTATCGCTACGCTTGATGCTGCGCAAAATAACGCCGAACGTAACTTTATAGGAGATTGACAGATGGATGCAGCACAGGAACACAGCCAGCATGTTCGGCAACCTGTTGTACCGGTCGAGGATGCCCTGCCGCCTCTCGTCATCGAATCGGAGCGCGAGGTGTTCCACGAGCATGGCGGTGCTGATTTCTCAGTGATGAAGAGCACGGCAATTGTTCGTGAAACAGGTGAGCATCTACAGTTCCATGTGGCATCCGTAAAGAACGGCAGACCTGGCGCTGTTTGCATCGTGGAACAGCCAGACGAACACGGTAACTCCGTTTTTCTGATTGCCCGCCATTGGCGAGTCGCCACGCAGCAGTGGGCGTGGGAGTTCCCACGTGGAATGGCAAAGGAGGCTGAGACCCCCATTCGTACCGCTATCCGCGAGCTTGCCGAAGAAACTGGAATGCATGTTTCCTCCAGTCAAGTAACGATTCTGCAGCATATTCACGCCGATACCGGCGTATTGCGCGATGACATCGCCGTTGCGAGAATCACGGTTCCCCGCAGCTATATCGAACACGTTGCAAATTCCGATTGGGAACTTGCCAGCTTGCGTTGGGTACCTGCCACAACAGTGCAGCGCATGATCGCAAACGGAGAGATCACTGACGGCATTACCTTGGCCGCATGGTCTGTATACTGCGCTCAAGCCCCCCTCAGCAGTCATTAAGCGTTTGTTCAGACATGCGTTCGTCCAACCGGCACGACTACTATTGCGTAGTCGATTAACGGAGTACGAGCCCGAAAGCAACGGGGCATGACATGAGGGATGCCAATGATGTTTGACGATTCGCAAGCGCTGAGTCCTGAGAATGAACCCGAGGGCATGGACACAACTGCGGAATCCGAATCCTCTAACAGCAGCACCCCCTCTACTCCTATCCCTTCGCCCAACGATGAGAGTGAGCAGAACGCACAGACCCCTGCCGAAACCGGAAAAAGCGGAGAAGACGCTGACGCAAAGCAGACAGCAACAGCAGCGCAGGATGCCGCTATGGAACAAGACACTATGAATAAGCAAGAACATGCCGAAGAACAAGAGGCCAAGACCGAGCAGAAAGTAGCTCAGGAACAGGAAACCCGTGCAACGCAGGACTCTATAGACGAACAAGAACATGCCAAAGAACAGGACGCTGTATCCGAACAAGACAATCAGACCAGTCAGGATTCCGGAAACGATCCGGACAATAGACAAAACGGAGGCTTCGCATCGCGCATTCGCACTGCCGCAGCTCCTGCACGTACGGCATGGCGCAGCATCACAACTCCCGTACGCACAACATGGCACGCGTTCACTAATCTCAAAGCAATACGCTTCATCATTGATTTCTTTCGGAGTCCCGATTCTTTGTGGAACAAACGCATGAGGTTCTCCTATGCGTTCTACGCCATCGTGTTCTTCATACTCACTTCCGCTGAGGTCATTTTCCTGCAATGGGGCATGTATTCCGAACCCTCCTACGGCAAAGACGAAGTGGTTGACGACACCGCTAAAGCTCTTCAAAGCGTGGCCGGGCAGGTCACCAGATTCATCAGCCAGATGTGGGTTGAGCAGAAAAACGTCTGCCTTGTCAGTTTTGTTGGTTTGGCTCTGATTTATCTCGCGCTGGTTTTCGTAACCAATAGGTTCTGGATTGCCACTCTCGTTTTCGGTGTTGTGATAACCGCATTTGGCGTAGCAAACAGCATCAAAGTGCAGCTCCGTAACGAACCGATTATTCCAGCGGATTTGACGTTTATTTCCGGAGGCGATACCGGTAGCATCATGTCGTTCGTGCCGGAGTCGAGCCAAGGGTTTGTCGATGGTGCCATCAAATTTGTGGTGTGGTTCGCGATTATTGTGCTCGTTCTTTTCGTATTGGACAAGCGCAGGCGTTTCATCCATTGCTCTTGGCGCCGCCCAATCGCAAATGTCAAGAACATTGTAGGAACCGCATCACGCATCCTTGCCGCAGTACTCAGCGTCGCGTTCCTGACTTCTTATGTCATCGGTCTTGGAACTCCCGGCTCGAAAACGTATGAGTGGGCCGAAGACAATGGTTATACGCCTCAACTCTGGAATGCCTTGGGCGACGCTCAGGCCAATGGTCCTGCCACTACGTTCCTGAGCCTGTCAAAGATCAAGGCCATGGATAAGCCGAACGATTACAACCGCAAGACCATGGAGGCTCTCGCCCAGAAATATGCCAAAGAAGCGGAATCTATCAATCAGACCCGTCAGAATAAGCTCACCGATAATACGGTGATTATGATTCTCTCCGAGACCTTCTCCGACCCCACTCGTGTACCGGGGATAACCCTCACAACTGATCCGATACCGAATATCCGGAACATCAAGAACAGCACGACTTCCGGTCTTATGCTTTCTCCTGGCTATGGTGGCGGCACAGCAAATATTGAATATCAGGCATTGACCGGTCTGAACCTCGCAAACTTCAATGATTCCTTGATTGTCCCCTATCAGCAGTTGGTGCCGAACCAGTCCGACCCGTACTCGTTCAATCAGATCTGGACGCAGAAATACGGAACAAAGGGTTCCACTGCAGTGCATCCGTTCATGCAAAGCATGTATCTGCGCAATATCAATTACAAGAAGTTTGGCTTCTCGTATCTATACACGCTTGATAGCAAGATTCCACTGAAGCACACCGATCGCATTGACCGGTCCCCTTACGTGAGCGACAGCGAAGCCTATCAGAGCGTTGTCGATTTGCTGGATAAGCAGAAGGATTCCAACGATTCTCAGTTCCTGCAGCTGGTAACCATGCAGAACCATATGCCGTATGGCGATTTCTACGACAATAACGAGTTTGTTGATGCCGACATATCTGAGGGGCTGTCTGAGAGCGAAAAATACAATATCGACGCCTATACCAAGGGCATCAACTGGACCGACCAGGAAACAGCGGATTTCCTTAATCAGCTTGACCAGATGGATAAGCCCATTACGGTGATCTTCTACGGCGATCACTTGCCAGGTATTTATGCCACTGCGGATGAGAATAAGAACAATAAGACCGTCTTGCATGAAACGGATTACTTCATTTGGTCGAATTCCGCTTCCGTTTCGCACGGGGCCAAAGTCGATCCCAGCACAACCGCCTACACTTCTTCAAACTATTTCATGCCTTTGGCCGCTGAGCATATGAATGCCAAGGTTTCGCCGTATCTTGCCATGCTGACCGACTTGAAGCAGCAGATTCCGGCTATGAGTCGCGTTATCGGTTCCAACGGCGGCATCGGCCAAGGCAAAGCAACATATTTGGATCAGAATGGCAATAGGATCAAGGCCACCAAAGTAAGCCGCAAGGCACAACAACTCCTTGAGGACTACAAGCTGGTTCAATACGATCAGACCATCGGAAAGAACTACCTTAAGAGCACGGGCTTCACCAAGGTTCCTTAATGTATTTCATACAGAAATAGGCTGTGCAGCATGCTGTACAGCCTATTTCTTTACGTAGGGTAAACCTACTTCTTGAGCATTGGGGCGACCCGCTCCTCGTACGCGGTCAACGCCGTGTCGATCACCTGGTGCATGTCGTAGTACTTGTACGTGCCCAGACGCCCGCCGAACACCGTGAGCGGCTCCGCCTCCGCCAGCGCCTCGTAGCGCGCGTACAGCTCCCTGTCGGACTCCGTGTTGATCGGGTAGTACGGCTCGTCCCCGCGCTCCGCGAAACGGCTGTACTCCTCCCACACCACCGTCCTGTCCGGGTTCTGCGAGTCCCGGCGCTCCGGGTTGAAGTTCTTGAACTCGATCGCGCGCGTGTACGGCACGTCCGCGTCGGAGAAGTTCATCACCGGGCAGCCGAAGTGGTCGCCCTCGTCGTAGCGCACCTCCCTGAAGTCCACGGTCCTCCACTTGAGCTCGCCCAGGGAGTAGTCGAAGTAGCGGTCCACCGGGCCCGTGTACACGACCGGCACGCCCGCCGCGGCCAGGTCCTTCCTGTTGAACGGCTGGGACCCGTCGAAGAAGTCGGTCTTCAGGGTCACGTGGATGCGCGGGTCGTCGATCATGCGCTCCATCCACGCGGTGTAGCCGTCCGCGGGCAGGCCCTCCCACGTGTCCTTGAAGTAGCGGTTGTCGTAGTTGAAGCGCACCGGCAGGCGGCTGATGATGCCCGCGGGCAGGTCCTTCGGGTCGGTCTGCCACTGCTTGCCCGTGTAGTTCTTGATGAACGCCTCGTACAGCGGACGGCCGATCAGCGAGATGCCCTTGTCGTTGAGGTTCCGCGGGTCCGTGCCCGCCAATTCGCCGGCCTGCCCGGCGATCAGGGACCTGGCCTCGGCCGGCGTGTAGCTCGCGTGGAAGAACTGGTTGATGGTGCCCAGGTTGATCGGCAGGGGGTACACCTCGCCGTCGTGCGTGGCGTACACGCGGTGCACGTAGCCGGTGAACGAGGTGAAACGGTTCACGTAGTCCCACACGCGCCTGTTGGACGTGTGGAACAGGTGCGCGCCGTACTTGTGGATCTCCGCGCCGGTCTCCTCGTCCATGTAGCTGTACGCGTTGCCGCCGATGTGGTCGCGCACGTCGATGATCTCGACCCTCGCGCCCGCGTGCTCCACGGCCTGCTGCGCCACGGTCAGGCCGAACAGGCCCGCACCCACAACCACCAGATCCGGATATTCGATTTGCGCCATAGCAAAACCTTTCATTGTCGATGTGCGCTTTTCCTGCGGTACAGTGTAGCGCCCACCCGTCTTTTTGCGTGTTCGCCGCCGTCTGGTATGGCGTGTGAAGGCAGGCGTGCGGTGCGTGTCAGATGCCGAGGTTCGCGGCCTGATTGCCGTATTTGCTGCGTACGGCGTCCAATGCTGCTTCCGCCGCTCGCAGTCTGTTCAATGTGGTGGTTTCGTCGGTACGTCCATGTTCTTCAAGCAGGTCATCCAGCGACGGCTGTATCGCGGTGTTATTCGCTTCGGTCAGGCCGCTGACGCTGACGCCAATGAGTCGCACGGGTCTGGGTAGCGGCTGTGTGGCGTCGTCGCCGCGCATGTCGAGCATGGCGTGCAGCAGTGTGACGCATGTTGGGTACAGCGTGCTTGCCGCGTCAGCCGGCTGGCCGAGGGTGCATGACCGAGTGCGGTATCGTAAATCCGTGAAACGGAGTTTTACGGTTACGGTGCGGGCCATGAAACCACGGTTGCGTAATGATCTGGCGATGGTGTTGCAGGATTCGCGCAGCTGCTGGCAGGCGATTCGCTGATCGGTGGTGTCCTCCAACAGCGTTTCCTCGGAGCCGATGGATTTTTCCACATGCGTCGGCGTGACAATGCGATCGTCCATGCCGCGTGACGCCATCCACAGGTGCCGTGCGTTGGCAGGCGAGCCTGTGGCCTGGGTGAGCTGTTCCATGCTGAGCTGGCTCAGATCGGCTACGGATGCGATACCCCACGTGTTCAGTCGTTGCTCGAGTTTTGGGCCGATTCCGGGAATGCTGCGCAACGGCATCATCTGCACGAACTCCGCCGACCGGCTGCTGGGGATGAGCAGCATGCCGTTGGGTTTGGCATTCGTGGATGCGATTTTCGCCACCAGCTTGTTGGCTGCGATGCCCACCGAGCAGGTTACGTGGAACCGGCGTTCCACTTCATGCCGGATCCATGCGCCGATGGCGCTGGGCTTGCCCCAGCGCAGCAGTGCGCCGGAAACATCCATATATCCTTCGTCCACGGAAACCTGTTCGAAGCGGTCGGTGACGGTGAGGAACACATCGCGCATGATCGATTGGGAGACTTTGCGGTAGTACCGTATATCGACCGGCAGGAACACCGCATTGGGGCAGAGCTGCCGTGCGCGTGCCGATGGCATGGCCGAATTGATGCCGTATCTGCGCGCCTCGTAGTTTGCTGCGGATACCACGGATCGCGGGCCGGTACCGATCACGACGGGTTTGCCCTTCAGTTCTGGCTGGCGTGCCACTTCCAGCGAGGCGTAGAACGCATCCATGTCGATATGCAGCACGGTGCATCCGGACTCGTCATGGCCCCAGTCGCGTTTGGCCGCCGCCAACCTTGGTGCAGTGCTCATATCTTCATGGTACGGGCCGTGGCGCGGATTGTCGAACACTTGTTCGAGTATCGTTCCGTTGCGGTGTGGTCGGCCGGTTACCTGGCGGGGTGCTGTGCCGTATACCGCCAGCACCGACTCCACTGTGGGCACGGATCGACTGGTTGTCGGCGGTGGAGGTGCAATGTACGTGCGCAACGACTGACGAAACGGTTCCACCATGAACGTTTCAGCACGAAAAAAGGGTCCCGAATCGCTTCGGAAACCCTGTCCGCGGAGTGAGGGGGATTCGAACCCCCGAGCCGCTAACGCAGCTAACACCTTAGCAGGGTGCCCCTTTCGGCCACTCAGGCATCACTCCGGTGCGTCATTACGACGCAACATCACGTTACTTTACACCACGTACGCAAGTCAACCCGCCGAAATATCGCAAATCGGGGAAATTCCTCATATTTCGCAGTCCTGCTGGCGTGTCGAGCGACGCTTCGAATATCCGTCGGGCTCGGCTACCCTTATTCGTAGAGACATGTGACGAGAAGAACACAGGAACGAAGGGATTGCAATGATGCAAGATAGCGGGGAACACTATCACGGACAGCATGCGGCGAAACGCTCACCCATGCCGATGATCGTTGCGGCCATTGTGGCATTGGCATTGGCCGTGGCGCTCGCGGTCGGCATATGGCATGCGGCGACAACGCATGGCAAACGGGCCGCGCAGGCAGGCAACGCCGCGGTCTCATCGAATACGACGAAATCCAAATCGTCGGCGTCGAATGCCGATTCCGCAACAACCGTTGCGAAGCATCACGGCAATTCGCCGGATTGTCCGGACACGGACTGCATCTCCATGCTGGTCAATGGCGATTTGCTGTTCCACGAAGGGCTGTGGGAGCATTTCGCCGGGCCCGACACCTCTGCGACGGACGGCACCGCATTCAACTTCGACCCGCTGCTCGAGCCGATGAAGAAGTACATCCAGGCGTCCGACATCGCCGTCTGCGAGTTCGAGACGCCCATCGCGCAGCGCGGCGGCCCGTACAGTGCGTATCCGATTTTCAATATTCCGCCCGAAGTGGCCGATGCCGCCAAGCATGTCGGCTATCAGGCGTGCACTCATGCCACCAACCATTCCTGGGACCAGGGGTCGGAGGGCATCGCCCGCCTGTGGGACACGTTGGAGGCCGATGGCATAGCGCAGACGGGATCGTATAAGACCGAGGCGGACTCGCTTCAGCCTCTGGTGCTCACATCGCCTACGGGTGGCGGCAAGCTGGGTCTCGTCACCGGAACCGTGTCGCTCAACGGCATGACCGCCGATCAGGACTGGCAGGTCGATCGGTTGCGCGAAAGCGGCGACCTTCATCACGACAGCGATATTCAGAAGGCGGTCGCCAAGGCCAAGAAGGCACGCGAGCAGGGGGCCGATGTGGTGGCCATAGCCATGCATTCGGTGCAGGAATATCTCGATTACGCCGATTCGTGGCAGGTTTCCGAAGCGCATGAGCTGGCGGATACCGGAGCGTTCGACGTGATCTATGGCGCCGGCTGTCATTGTGCCCAGCCGATCGAGAAATATAACAACACGTGGATCATCTATGGTGTGGGCAACGCGGTGACGGTCACGTCGTATATTCCCGGTAATGAGACGAACAATCAGGGGGTGACCGCCCGCATTCAGTTCGCCGGCAAGAAGGGCGTGGCCGGGTCTTGGCGGGTGAATCGCATCGACTGGCTGCCGACTGCGAATATGCGCCAAGGGGAGTACCGGTGGTGTCCGATATCCTCCGACCATCCCGATGGGACCTGTTGGAGCGAGAGCGAGGATGAGACGCAACGGCAACGCATCTCGAAGGTGATCTACAGCATGGGCGCCGACACGAATGTGGTGCGTGAATGGAATCTTACCGCCGAGCAGCAGGCCAGGCAGGCGGGCAATTGACGTCCGATGCTCGTAGTGTGGCTGGTATGACGCAAGTGTATGAAACGCAGGCCGAGCGTACCGACCTGCCATTGGTGGTAATGCCGTCCGTACTCGATTCGATGGTCGAGCCGATTCGATCGCAGTTTCCGCAGTTGCGCGATATCGCCCGTGTGCGCATGTTCGAAGAGTTCACGTCCGACGAGGATGTGATCGCAAGTCGTTTGCGCGATGCTGATGTGCTTCTGGTCGGCGGCTACCATATCAGCGACGATCTGCTGCGTCGTATTACAGGCCATGGCCCGAACGGCGCCGATGAGGGGCATGTCAGGTGCATCGTGTTCTGCGGTACGGGGGTGGCGAGCTATGTGGATCTGGACTTGGCTCGTGAATTCGGCGTGCGCGTGTGCAATGCCGAGCATTATGGCGACCATGCCGTCGCCGAGCATGCGTTTGCGCTGATGTTCGAGCTGATTCGCCATGTGGGCGAGCTTGATAAGGACGTCAAGGCCGGTAATTGGGCGTGGAAGGGCGGCGATGGTCTGCAGTTGGCCGGACGTCGTCTCGGCATCATCGGCCTGGGCGGCATCGGTTCGACGGTCGCTTCGATTGCCAAGGCGTTCGGCATGGAGGTTGGCGCCTGGAGTTCGCATGTTCCCGAAGCGCTGTTCGAGCGGTGTGGCGCCGAACCTGTCGCGGATATGAATGAGCTTATCGCGTCCAGCGATGTCGTCTCCGTGCATCTGCCGCTTATCGATGGTGCCACGCGCGGCATCATCACCGCGGAGCATCTTGAGCATTTGCGCCCGGGCACGTTGTTCATCAACACCGCGCGCAGCGAGGTCATCGAGCCGGGGGCGCTGCTTGCGCGCCTGCAGCGTGGCGATATTCCGGCCGGTCTTGACGTGTTCGACCATGAGCCGTTGAAGTCCGGCGACGCCATCTGCCAGATTCCCGGCATTGTGCTCACGCCGCATGTCGGTTGGCGTACCGACGGCGCGTTCAGGGAGCTCACCCGTCAGATGGTCGAATGCGTACGCGCGTTTCTCACCGGCGGCGAATGCAATGTCGTCGTGCATGAGTGACGGTATTCGGATTCACACGGCTGGCTGGTAAGGAAAGAGAGCCCGAAGCTTATGCGAACCATTCTCAACCCGGTTGACGCGCCGGCGCACGACGCCTTTGTGGAGAAGAAATCCGAATTCATAGGCGATGCCGCGCATGTCGACAGTCTGGATGAGGCGATCGCCTTTGTCGGCACGATTCGTGACCGGCACCCCAAGGCCCGTCATGTGGCATATGCCGCCGTGGTGGGCGGTTCGGACGGCCGTGTGTCGGAGCGTATGAGCGATGACGGCGAACCGTCGGGTACGGCGGGCAAGCCGATCCTTGACGTGCTGCGCGCCAATGGTCTTACCGATTGCGTGGTTGCCGTCACCCGGTATTTCGGCGGTATTCTGCTGGGCTCCGGTGGTCTGATCCGCGCGTATTCCACGGGCGCGTCGATTGCCGTCAAGGCGGCGCAGGGCGCGGATATCGTGCCCTGCCAGCGGTATCTGGTGACTTTGGAGTATCCGCAGTTGGCGAGATTCCAGCAATTGCTCGCCGGAGTCGACGGCGTGCAGTCGGATGAAACGTACGCCGCCGATATCACGCTGACCGCCACGTTGCCGTTGGGCAACGCCTCGTCCTTCGAGGATCGCGTGAGGGAGACGTTCAACGCCACCATCAGCCCCGAACCCATCGATACGGTGAACCGCGCCATCGCCAGCCGCTAGTGCTGCGTCGTGGTCGGTACGGCCTAAAACCGCCTGGTGTTATTCGCCTGTGCCTGTGCCCGGCGCGAATCGATTCGCAGCTGTCGGCTCTGGTCTACACTGGGAAGGCGTGACTGACGAAACAACCACCGAGAATTTTGAGCCGCTGACCGCTACCTATGAGCGTTTGCGCCATAGCACTGATGCCACGGAACTTTCCGAATTCGCGCGTCGACCGTTGCCGGACCGTGACGATCAGGCGGCGTTTTCGCGTGCCACGGCACTGCTTGAGGCAGTGGGCGGCAATCCGAATACGCCGTTGGAAGATCGAGTGTTTCTGGCTGAATCGATGCCGTTCCCGAATGTGCTGGTGAAGCTCGCCAAGGATCCTCAGGCTTCGGTGCGCAAGGCCGTGGCCGGCAATACCGACGATAAGAACTGGCTGGTCGGCAGATTGACCAAGGATCCGGATCTTGAGGTGCGCGACGCGGCGTTGCGTAATCCGAAGACGTCATGGAAGATGCGACTCGAGGGAGCGCAAAGCGAAAGCAGCGATGCTCGGATTCTGGACTTTCTCGCTACGCTGGGAACGGAACTCGAACCGGATGCGCCAAAGGTGTTGTCGTCCATGGTGCGTCGTGCTGTGGCGCTAAATCCCAACGTTTCTTTGCAAACGTTAGCCAAGTTGGAAAACGATCCTTCGCCGGAAGTTCGTCATGCCGTCGAAAAACGTCGCAAGGAACGCGGAAAATAGCTCGATATGTCTCAGCTAAGCCGTTACACTAAGAGATTATGAGCGAGAGAACCGAAAGCGAAGAGCGTCTAGCTCGACCGCTAATCCAGTTGGCGAAGTTGGCAGGAATTGTCACCAGTTATGTTGGCATGAGCCGCGACTACCACGAAATCAAAGATGATGTTCTGGTCGCGGTGTTGGGAGCTTTGGGCATTGACGCTTCAAGCGACGCGGCTATCAGGCAGTCCACCAAGCAGATTCTGAACGAACGGTACGGCAGACTGGTGGCACCCACCGTCCTGCATAATGTCGGTTCCGAAAGCCATGTGCTGGTGAATGTCGGCGTGACCGATGTGCCAAGCGCCACCATCACCCTTGAGAACGGCGAGCCGTACAGGGGCGTGATTCTTCCCGACGCCGGCGACGGATCCATTGCCCATACGGTGGATGATCGGTTCGTCGTCACTGCATCCGTTGTCGTTCCTGCAGATCTTCCGGAAGGCTACCATACGCTGCACGTCACGGTGGGCGATCGCACCGAGGACGCCACGCTGATCAGCGCCCCCGCCAAGGTCGAGCTGCTCGACGAGATGAAGCACGGCCACCTGTGGGGCTGGATGGCCCAGTTGTATTCGCTGCGTTCCTCCAAGTCCTGGGGCGTGGGCGATTTCGAGGATCTGTCCAACCTGCTGATTGAAGCCAAGCGCAAGACCGGCGCCGACTTCACCCTGATCAACCCTGTGCATGCCGCAGAACCGGTCTCTCCGCTGACGCCGTCCCCGTACCTGCCGGTATCCCGCAGCCTGGTGAACTTCACCTATATTCGTCCGGAGGCAATCGAGGAATACCGTTTGCTGGGCGCTGAAAGCCTTGACGAGATCCGCAAGCTGTTCGAATCCATCGAACCGCTCAACAACAAGGCCGAAAAGATCGACCGCGATGCCATGTGGCACGCGAAGATGCAGGCGTTGTGGATTATCTTCAAGGCCGGCCGTACCTCCGCAAGGCAGCGTGAGTTCGCAGACTTCTGCGCCAAGTCCGGCGAGGATCTCGAGGCCTACGCCACATGGTGCCTATGCTACGACAAGTGGGGCTCCGCCGAAGACGTCGCCACCAACTGGATTCATCGCTATACGAAGGAATCCCCTGAAGTGCAGGCGCTGCGCGAGCAGTTCCCCGACACGTTGAACTTCTACCGCTGGCTGGAATGGATCGCCACCGAGCAGCTTGACCGCGCCCAGCGCAATGCCCGCAACGCCGGCATGCGTATCGGTGTCATGGCCGACATGGCGGTCGGCGTCCATCCGCTCAGCTCCGAGGTCTGGTGGTGCCCGGAGCGCTTCGCCAAGGGCGCTACCGTCGGCGCGCCGCCGGACATGTTCAACCAGCAGGGGCAGGATTGGAGCCAGCCTCCGCTGAACCCGATCTATTTGGATCGCACTGGCTACAAGGTCTACCGCGATATGGTGCACAACATGTTCACCCATGCCGGTGCAGTGCGTATCGACCATATTCTCGGTCTGTTCCGCCTGTGGTGGATTCCGTCCGGGCGTAGGGCGGATGACGGCGCGTATGTGCACTACGACTCCGATGTGATGCTGGGCATCCTCGCCCTTGAGGCGTCCCGTGCGGACGGCGTTGTGGTCGGCGAAGATCTTGGCGTGGTACCGGCCCATGTGGCGAGTTCGCTATCCTCCCATGGCCTGCTGGGCTGTGCTGTGGAGTGGTTCGAACAGTTCGACGGCACGTTCCGTTCCCCCGCCGATTGGCGCGAATACGCCTTGGCCTCGGTCAATACGCATGATCTGCCGCCGGCAGCCGGCTATCTTGAGCTGGAGCACGTCAAGTTGCGTGAGCGTCTTGGCCTGCTGGAAGGACCGAAGGAAGACTTCGAGCGTTCCGCGATGGCCGAGCAGAACGCCATGATCACGATGCTGCTCAATAACGGCTATATCGACAAGGAGATCGCCGATCACCGCGAAGAGCATGAAAAGGACATCATCGCAGCGCAGTACCGTGCGCTGAACGGTTCGCCGTGCAAGCTGCTTGCCGCATCGATCACCGACGCGGTCGGGGAGAAGCGTACGCAGAACCAGCCCGGCACCAACAACGAGTATCCGAACTGGCGTGTTCCGCTTGCGGATGCCGAGGGCAACACCGTGCTGCTGGATACCATGTTCGATCGCGCCGATGTCAAGGAACTCGCCGCCATCATGCGCAACGAAAAGTAATCTTCAGCGTCGATATTTCACGAGAACGCGTACGTTTCCAAGGCCTCGGCAGAGGCTTGGCACGTGCGCGTTCTTTTGTCTTCGCGTGTGTCGGTTGTATGTCAAGCCTGGCCAATACACTAGTGAGCTGTTGTGTTTCCCTAAGGGGTCCTTCAAAGCGCATTCCCACTCGCAATCGAGGACTTTCAGGGAGCCCACGGATAATGAGGTGGAGATTTTCCGGTTACGCCCTAACCAAGCGTATAAGGAACGTCAAAACCCGGAACACAATATATAGAAAAGGTAGAACAGTGAAGACTTTCACTCCGAAGCCCGCCGATCTGAGCCATGAGTGGTACATCGTTGACGCCACCGACGTGGTGCTGGGCCGTCTCTCGTCTCAGGTTGCAACCCTTCTGCGCGGCAAGAACAAGCCGACTTACGCTCCCCACGCTGATTCCGGCAATCACGTGATCGTGATCAACGCCGCCAAGGTGGCGCTGACCGGCAACAAGCTGGGCAAGGAACTGTACAAGCACTCCGGTCGCCCGGGTGGCCTGCGTCGCGATACCTACGCGCAGCTGCTCGAGAACAACCCGGAGCGCATCATCACCAGCGCCGTCAAGGGCATGCTGCCGAAGAACAAGCTCGCCAAGGTGCAGCTTGGTCGTCTGCACGTCTTCGCCGGCGAAGAGCATCCGCACACCCCGCAGAAGCCGCAGGTCTTTGAGATCGCTCAGGTTTCTCAGCAGGCTAAGTGAACCGAAGGGAGATAGAGAACATGGCTGAAAACACCAACAACTCCGCGGTTCAGGAAACCGAAGAGGAGCTCACCAGCTACACCACCGAGACCAATGCAGGTGCTGGCACCGGTACCTCCGCGATCGAGCCGGGCTACGGCACCGGTCGTCGTAAGGAAGCCGTCGCCCGCGTGCGTCTGGTTCCCGGCACCGGCAAGTGGACCATCAACGGTCGCACCCTGGAGGAGTACTTCCCCTCCAAGCTGCTGCAGCGTGAGGTCAACTCCCCGATCGTCCTGCTCAAGCTCGAAGGCAAGTTCGACGCAATCGTCCTCGTTGACGGCGGCGGCACCACCGGCCAGGCCGGCGCCATCCGTCTCGGCGTGGCTCGCGCCCTGAACGCCATCGACCGCGATGCCAACCGCGCCACCCTGAAGAAGGCTGGCTTCCTGACCCGCGACGCTCGCGTCGTGGAGCGCAAGAAGGCCGGTCTGCACAAGGCACGTCGTGCACCGCAGTTCTCCAAGCGTTGATTTCGCTTATCGGCAGGAACCCCTCGAAGGAAGCCCTTCGAGGGGTTCCTCGCATATTTGGGCGCTGAGTGCCTGAAAGTGCCTGTATCTTGCCTGCCAGTTGGACGTCCGCGGCCATCAGCACCCATATCGGGCATCCATATCGTACGGGGCCGGTGTTTTCCCGTTCCTCTCCTGAGGAAGCGTAGAAGGCACCGGCCCCGTATGCGATTGCGTGCAAGCAGTTAGGCGAAGTCGGTCTGGCGCATGATCGTGATGCTCATGGACGGCACCGTCCATATATTCGCGTTCGTCGCTGACGTACTGCTATCGGTCTGTTTGTTATCGGCGGGCTTGCTGTGACGCTGATGCGCCTGCAATATGCGTTGCTGCACCGTACTGTGGGCCAGAAGGCGGTATACGCGCGTTTTACCGGTCAGCCCGGGCAATGTGACGGTATCGGTGATGTCTTCGGTACGCGCATACGGTTTGGCGGCCGGCTGCTGTTCGGCATCGTCCTGCTCGGATTGCACGGTCTGAATCACCTGCCCGATGCGGGTGTCTTTTGGCACGAAATGCGTCCAGGTGGAATCCTCGTTGGATAGATCCACCTTTTCCACGTTCGTTCCCTTGGCAGGGCGGGCACCGGTGGTTTCGGCGGAGCACCAGAGCGGTTGCCATTCGGTGTCGGTAGGCAGATGGAACTGCATATCCTTGCGTTCCCCGTTGATCAGCAGGATCACATCGAGCTCGTTGAGGGACAACAGACGCATCGCGAAGCTGCGGATGCTTTTGTCGAACCAATCCTGCTCCTTCGGCGTTGTGCCGTTCGGCAGGAACCATTGCACGCGGCTCGATGGCTTCAACAGCCCGATTTGGCTGAGCCTGGTGAAGAAATCCTCATGATGGTACAAATCCAACGATTTGCGGATGGAGATGAGCTTGGAAACGGATTCCAGGCGGTGCGTTTCCGGTGTTTTGGTGCTGTGATACAGCCAATCCCATGTCAGCCAGGTGATGTCGTTGTCCTGACAGTAGGCGTTGTTGTTGCCGTTCTGAGTGTTGCCGAACTCGTCGCCGGCGAGAATCATCGGCGTGCCGAGCGAGAGCAGTACCATGCCGAGCAGATTCTGCGCGGCGCGTTCTCGTTTGGACATGATGACGGGGTCGTCGCTGGGGCCTTCCACTCCGAAGTTGTTCGAACGGTTCATGTTCGACCCGTCGTGGTTGTTTTCGCCATTGGCCTCGTTGTGCTTATACGAGTACATGGTCAGGTCGTGAAGCGTGAAGCCGTCGTGGCATGCCACGAAATTCACGGAGGCGGTTGCGCCGCGCCCCGGGTCCGTGGCGAACAGATCGGCCGAACCGCACAGGCGTGTGGCCATCTCTTGCATGCCGATGGTGTTGCCTTGGGTCTGCTCGGCTTCGGACAGCCAGAAGGTGCGTGCCGTATCGCGGAACCTGTCGTTCCATTCCGCGAAGGGAATGCCGAACTGGCCGGTTCTCCACCCCTGATTGCCCAGATCCCATGGTTCCATGATGATTTTGAGATTGCCGAGCAGCAGGTCGGAGCGCAGCGCATACAGGAAGGGGTGATACCGGGTGAATTCGCCGTCCAGTCGTGCGATGCTTGGGGCAAGGTCGAATCGGAATCCGTCGATGCCGATGCGCTTGGCCCAGTAGCGCAGCGAGTCGACTGCGAAGGTGGTCACATGCGTGTTGGTGAAGTCGAGTGTATTGCCGCATCCGGTGGTGTCTTCCAGGTAGGCGATGTTGTTTTTCTGCCTGCGGTAATACGAGAGATTGTCGAGGCCGCGCCAGCAGATGCTTGGCCCGGCCGAGCCGCCTTCGCAGGTGTGGTTGTACACCACGTCCATCAATACTTCGAAGCCGGCGTCATGCAACGCCTGCACCATATCGATGACCTCCTGGCGTACGGCGTTCGCGCCCGCCTGCTGTGCGGCTTTGGTGGCGTATGAGGCTTCGGGGGAGAAGTAGCTGAGTGTGGAATACCCCCAATAGTTGCGTTTGCCGCGTTCCTGAAGGAACACTTCGGGCTGGCTGGCCTGAATGGGCAGCAGTTCGATGGATGTTACGCCCAGGCCCTGCAGATAGGCCAGTGTGGTGGGGTGTGCGAGGCCGGCGTAGGTACCGCGCAGTTCTTCGGGAAGCCATGGCGCGTTGGCGGTGAAGCCTTTGACATGCAGTTCGTAGATGACGGTTTTACTCCACGGCACATGCGGGTGCACGCTTTCGCTGTCGAACTTGGTGGTGGCGCGGTCGTCGATGGCCACGGATACCGGCATTTTGCCCAACGAGTCAATGGTGTTCATTTTGCCGAACGGGTCGCCAACGATTCTGCCATCCTCAAGTTTGCATTCGTAGGCGAAGGCGGCCGGGTCGAGTTGCATGGTGCCGTCGATGCCCTTGCCGTAGGGGTCGAGCAGCAGCTTGTAGGGGTTGAAGCGTACGCCATGCGAGGGGTCCCATGCGCCGTCCACACGGTAGCCGTACCGCATGCCATCCCATGCCTTGGGAATATGCACGGACCACAGGCCGTAGTTCGGGCCTTCCATTTTGAATAGGGTTTCACGCACGTAGGTCGATTCGATGATGCGTGTGCATACCTTGAATTCGCTGATCTGTTTGACGAGCGGAATCGAAGTGTTGGGGAACAGTCGTATGGCTTCGCTGTAGAAGGCGCTGGGCTGGTCTACTGGTTCGATGACGCAGAACCATACCTGGTCTGCGGTTTCGGAACGGACGATGGCATCGGCGCCGCCGTCATCGGTGAAGTACAGGCCAGGTCTTGTGGCATAGCGGTGAAGCGTGGGGTTTTGCATACCTCTCATTGTAAGTGGGTTGGTCGTTAGGTACTGCATCGCCAGGTGATTGGTTCGCGCGACGCGCCGACAAAACCATTTATGAAAAATACTTTAAGAAAACAGATTTGCAAAACAGGATAAAAGAATGTATGCTGAAGGACATCAGGCAGAACGAACTGCCGGACAATAACCGTTGTATCCGCAAGGTGCAAAAACGCTTTCGCTGATGAAAGGAACAATCATGAAGGCTCTGGTGCTCACTGGTGTGAAGGAATTCGAGATCCGGGATCTGGATGCCCCGGAGATTCTTCCGAATGAAGTACTGATCAACACGGCGTATGCCGGCGTATGCGGCACGGATCACGATCTGTATGCAGGCCGTCCGGGTTCCGCATCCGCAGTCCCGCCAATCGTGCTTGGTCATGAGAACTCCGGCGTTGTGGCCGCGGTCGGTTCCGCGGTGACCAACGTCAAGGTGGGCGATCGCGTAGCCGTCGACCCGAATATCTACTGCGGCCAGTGCGAGTTCTGCCTGACCCAGCGTCCGGAGCTTTGCGATCATCTGAGCGCCGTTGGTGTCACCCGTAACGGTGGCCTTGCCGAACAGTTCACTGCACCTGCGTCCGTGGTCTACAAGCTGCCCGACAATGTCTCCCTACGCGATGCTGCGGCCATCGAACCGGTGTCTTGCGCAGTGCATGGTCTCGACCTGCTCAAGCTGCGCCCGTATCAGAAGGCGCTGGTGATCGGCGACGGCTTCATGGGGCAGATCTTCGCCCAGCTGCTGCAGGCCTATGGTGTGCATCAGGTCGATCTTGCCGGCATCTTCGATGAAAAGCTGCAGCGCAACAAGGAGCAGTTCGGTGTGAGCGAAACCTACAACACCACGCGTGAGCAGATTCCGGCGGACTCCTACGATGTCATCGTCGAGGCGGTCGGCCTGCCGACCACGCAGGCTCAGGCCGTCGCCGCAGCCAACAAGGGTGCGCAGGTGCTGATGTTCGGAGTCGGTCCGCAGGAGGCCCACTTCGAGATGAACACCTACGACATCTACAAGAAGCAGCTCACCATCCGGGGCTCCTTCATCAACCCGCTGACCTTCCGTGATGCCATCTCGCTGGTCTCCTCCGGCAAGATGAATATCGGCGGGCTCATCAGCCATGAGCTCAAGCTCGAAGAGGTGCAGGACTTCCTCGAAGGTAAGATCACCGGTGTTTCCAAGGCCGTCGTCAAAGTTGGCAAGTGAGGCGATGTGACCCTGTAAGGTCAATTCGTCAGTGGTATTGCAAGGCCGCCGCAAATTGTGCTCTCTTGTGCGGCGGCCATCCATCCCCGTCCATACCGGGTGCTGCGGCAAAGGAGCTGCGGCATCCCCAGCTCGTTACAATGTGTGTATTATGAAGCGGCTTCCTCGGTGTTGAGCGAAAGTCGAGTGAGGGTTATTGCAAATGATTAGAGTGCTTGAGCGTCTCGGCGTTCCTCGTGTACTGATGCTCGGCTTTTTGGCCGTCGCGATTTTCATGACCGGTGATGGTTTCGAACTCACCTTCCTGTCCAAGTTCATGGTGGATCAGGGATTCACCTCGTCCCAGGCGTCGCTGCTGGTCACCGTATACGGCTTGTTCGAGGCATTCGGCGGGTGGTCTGCCGGCGTACTTGCCGAGATGTTCGGCGCGCGAATGCGCTGATGATGATTATCGCTGCGATCATTGTGGGCATCGGCACCTGTGCCTTCTCGTCGTTGCCGACCATCATGACTCTGTACGCAGGTGAAGGCAGGCAGGGTGCCGCATTGTCCGCGTATAACCTTGCCGCGGGTCTCACCACATTCGCCGGCCCCGGTATCGCGACCATACTGCTGCCGACCATCGGCTATGGCGGTGTGTGTTGGACCTATGCTGCGCTGTATGTGCTGGCGTTCGTGCTCACGCTGTTCATCCGCCCGAAGCAGCCCGGGTTCGATGAGCATGGTCACCGCATCAAGTCGGCGTGGCAGGGGCAGAAGCTGACTGATTGCGCGCAATAGAATACCGATGATCGGCAGGCTGTACGGCGTTGCGCCGGGGCGTGTGTAAGGCATATTCGTTATATTTATTCCAATTACTTCAAAGGAGAACCATCATGAGCAAACCCATGACCGCATTCACCACTGATCTGCAGCATTCCGGCATGATCGCCAGGGATCTCGACGAGACCATCGAGTTCTACACCAAGAAGCTTGGATTCGAAGTGGCCGGCATCTTTCATAATGGCGAGAATCGCTGCGCATTCCTGCGTTACGGCCATCTGACCATCGAGACGTGGGAGGGCGAGCCTGCGCCGATGACCACTGGCGCCATCAACCATTGGGCATTCGATACTCCGGACATCGAAGCGGCATTCGAGAACGCCAAGGAACTCGGTCTGAACTTCAAAGACACCGAGATTCAGCACATCGACAGCTTCTGGGAGCATGGCATCCGCTACTTCAATGTGTACGGGCCGAACGGCGAGACCATCGAGTTCTGCCAGATCGTCTGAGTCTGTTACTGGATAACGGCGGGGGTGCGTCTTCATTCATGGAAATCGGATGGAGGCACACCCCTCGCCGTTTATGTATCATGCGGCTTTGCACGTGTATGGTATGAGGGTTCTGCATGCGGTTGAGGTTGATGACTGTTGAATGCGGAAAGTCCGGTGGGCATGATTGCGATAATGGGATTGGCGGCGGTTGCGCTTTCGCCAGGCGTCTCAGCGATGGGGCCGGCATGGACTCCATCCGCTCCGCCATCAAAACCATTCCCAGTTCCTGACAGCGGCCGTCAGACTTCCGTATTGCAGATATCGGTCACATAGGACTGCACGAAACGCAATGCCGCGCCGATGATGTTCTGATCGTCAGTGCACTTGCTTTTGCGTAGCGAGAAATGCTCGGAATGGAATGGGCTGAGGGCCTCCACGCGACGTTTGAGATCCGTAATGGCGTCGTCATCCAGGTACTGCGATGCCTCGCCGCCGATAATGATGTCTCCGGAGAATACGGCGCGAATATTGGCAATGGCCTGTGCTACATGGTCCATCCATTCCCCGTATCGCTGCCTGTGCTCAGGCTCGCCTTGCGCCAGTACTGAGAAGAATCCCGATAGGCTTTCCCCGTCGATGGCCAGCGCCTCGGGGGAGCAGTAGGTGTCCACGCAGCCGCGCTGGCCGCAGTAGCAGATTCGCCCTCCAGGCACAAGGCACATATGTTCGATGGTGCCGTTGCTCAGGTTCGGGCCCTGGTATAGGGAGCCGTTGACGATGACGGCGCCGCCCGGCCTGCGTTCCAGATATACGCATACCGCGTCGCGTATCGTATGGTCGAACCACAGCTCGGCCATGGCGGAGGCGTCGGAATCGTGGATCATAATGGCCGGCAGTTCGATGTGACGGGTGAGCTTTTCCAGTGTGAGCCCGGTGTTGCTCATGATCTTGCCGAAGGTAATGGCTGTACCATCGGCGGAGATGATACCTTGCATGGAATAGGCGACGCCGAGCACCTCGCTGCCGGACCGTACGACCTTACCGGCGAATTCCGTGACCAGGTCGCCGACCATATCGTAGTAATCGCTGTCGTTGCAGTATGTTGCGCGTTTGCGCCTGCGCATAATGACGTTGCCGTAAAGATCCACCGCCACCATGGTGATGGCGTTTGTTCGCATGGTGATGCCGATTGCCGCGTGGGATTGCGCTTTGAACACGAAGGTCTGTGCCTTGCGTCCACCGGTTGAGTCCATCGGCTCGCCCTGCTCGACCAGCCCCTCGTCGGTGAGGGTGCGCAGATTCTGTGTGATGGTGGGCAGACTCAGGCCGAGCTCACGTTCGAGCATCTGCTTGGTCTGCGGGCCATGATGATACAGATGGCTGATGATGGCCTGTCGGTTTGCGGTTTTAATGGTGGTCGAGGGTGAACTCATCGTTGGTTCCTTCCGTTGCGTGTCTGAACCCCACTTTATCAAAAGGCTTTTAGAAATGTCGGGCAAGTCGGTCGCAGTAATTGCCTTCGGTGTTTTCCGTGCGTGATTACCTTGGAATTCCAAGTATTTTCCCCGCTTTTAGAAAGCCTGTTATGTAAAGTGTGTATGATTCAGGCGTTATGTGATACTAATTTTACAAAACTACTTTCAAAAATAGGGTATATGTCATGTTTGCTTCTGTGTAGAAACTAACAAAAACGCTCAAAATCATTAAAATGAACATGATTTCTTGCAAAAAAAGTTCGCAATTACACATCAATGCATCAATAACGAACATGAAACACACAACCCGCGTAGAGTGTGAAAAGGTGTAGACATTCATGTATATTGTGAGGCAGGTCACAGGCGATTCGAGAATGTCACGGGTCGCCGTGACAGGACTGCTGCATTGCAGCAATCAGCGTTAGGGAATAACGCACCACGTTTCAGATCTCTATTAGAGGAGGATCCTACAGTGGCAGAGACTAAGAACAGCGCAGCGAAGCCGGCTCCGGAAGAAAAGCTCGCCGCAGCTGAAGCTGAAGTGGACGCACTCGTGGCCAAGGGCCAGAAGGCTCTCGTCGAATTCGAAAAGCTCGACCAGAAGCAGGTCGACCATATCGTCGCCAAGGCCTCCGTGGCGGCGCTGAATAAGCATTTGGTACTCGCCAAGATGGCCGTGGACGAGACCCACCGTGGTCTGGTCGAGGACAAGGCCACCAAGAACATCTTCGCCTGCGAGCACGTCACCCATTACATGGCCGGCCAGAAGACCGTCGGCATCATCCGCGAAGACGATGTGCTGGGCATCGACGAGGTCGCCGAGCCTGTCGGCGTGGTCGCCGGTGTCACCCCGGTCACCAACCCGACTTCCACCGCCATCTTCAAGTCCCTGATCGCACTGAAGACCCGTTGCCCCATCATCTTCGGCTTCCATCCGGGCGCCCAGAACTGTTCCGTGGCCGCCGCCAAGATCGTACGCGACGCCGCCATCGAGGCAGGCGCCCCCGAGAACTGCATCCAGTGGATCGAGCATCCTTCCATCGAGGCAACCGGCGCCCTGATGAAGCATGATGGCATCGCCACCATCCTCGCCACCGGCGGCCCGGGCATGGTCAAGGCCGCATACTCCTCCGGCAAGCCCGCCCTCGGCGTCGGCGCCGGTAACGCGCCGGCATACGTCGACAAGGATGTGGATATCGTCCGCGCCGCCAACGACCTGGTGCTGTCCAAGCACTTCGACTACGGCATGATCTGCGCCACCGAACAGGCGATCATCGCCCACAAAGACATCTACAAGGACCTCATCAAGGAGCTCAAGCTCCGCAAGGCATACTTCGTCAACAAGGAAGAGAAGGCCAAGCTCGAGCAGTACATGTTCGGCTGCGTGGCAGGCAGCGGCCAGACCCCGAAGCTGAACTCCGTGGTGCCGGGCAAATCCCCGCAGTTCATCGCCAAGGCCGCAGGCTTCGAGATTCCGGCCGACACCACCATTCTGGCCGCGGAATGCAAGGAGGTCTCCGACGACGAGCCGCTGACCCACGAGAAGCTCGCCCCGGTGCAGGCCGTGCTGAAGGCCGACAACAAGGAGCAGGCCTTCGAGATGTGCGAGACCATGCTTAAGCTCGGTGCCGGCCATACCGCCGCCATCCACACCAACAACGAGGATCTGGTCCGTGAATACGGTCTGCGCATGCACGCATGCCGCATCATCTGGAACCAGCCGAGCTCTCTTGGCGGCATCGGCGATATCTACAACTCCATCGCCCCGTCGCTCACGCTGGGCTGCGGCTCCTACGGCGGCAACTCGGTTTCCGGCAACGTGCAGGCCGTCAACCTCATCAACATCAAGCGCATTGCTCGGAGGAACAACAACATGCAGTGGTTCAAGATCCCGGCCAAGACCTATTTCGAGCCGAATGCCATCAAATACCTGCGCGACATGTACGGCATCGAGAAGGCCGTCATCGTGTGCGACAAGGTGATGGAACAGCTCGGCATCGTCGATAAGATCATCGACCAGCTGCGTGCGCGCGACAATCGCGTCACCTTCCGTATCATCGACTACGTCGAGCCGGAGCCTTCCGTCGACACCGTCGAGAAGGGCGCGGCGATGATGCGCGAGGAGTTCGAGCCGGATACCATCATCGCGGTCGGCGGCGGCTCCCCGATGGACGCCGCGAAGATCATGTGGCTGCTGTACGAGCACCCGGAAATCGCCTTCTCCGATGTGCGCGAGAAGTTCTTCGATATCCGCAAGCGTGCCTTCAAGATCCCGCCGCTGGGCGAGAAGGCCAAGCTGGTGTGCATCCCGACCTCCTCCGGCACCGGTTCCGAAGTCACGCCGTTCGCCGTGATCACCGATCACAAGACCGGCTACAAATACCCGATCACCGATTATGCGCTGACTCCGTCCGTGGCCATCGTCGACCCGGTGCTGGCACGCACCCAGCCGCGCAAGCTGGCTTCCGACGCTGGCTTCGACGCTCTGACCCACTCCTTCGAAGCCTATGTGTCCGTGTACGCCAACGACTTCACCGACGCCATGGCGCTGCACGCGGCCAAGCTGGTATGGGACAATCTGGCGGAATCCGTCAACGGTGAGCCAGGCTTGGCTAAGACCAACGCCCAGGAGAAGATGCACAACGCCGCCACCATGGCTGGCATGGCCTTCGGCTCCGCCTTCCTCGGCATGTGCCATGGCATGGCCCACACGCTGGGCGCGCTGCTGCACATCGCCCACGGCCGCACCAACTCCATCCTGCTGCCGTACGTGATCCGCTACAACGGCCAGATTCCTGAGGAACCCACCTCCTGGCCGAAGTACAACAAGTACATCGCGCCGGAACGTTACCAGGAGATTGCCAAGAACCTGGGTGTCGACCCGGGCAAGACCCCGGCCGAAGGTGTGGAGAACCTGGCGAAGGCCGTCGAGGATTACCGCGACAACAAGCTCGGCATGAACAAGAGCTTCCAGGAGTGTGGTGTGGACGAGGACTTCTTCTGGTCCATCCTCGATCAGGCCGGCATGCGTGCCTACGAGGATCAGTGCACTCCGGCGAATCCGCGTATCCCGCTGATCAACGATATGAAGGACATCGCCGTGGCCGCGTACTATGGCGTCTCTCAGGCCGAAGGCCACAAGATTCGCGTGGAGCGTGAGGGCGAGGCCGCCACGGAGGAAGCCTCCGAGCGCGTGTGATAGCGTAATGTGAATCGCGAGTCCGCTATATATGCATCGCGATGGCGTCTGTATAGCGGATATTTGTGGAATGAGCCCGATGGGAAACCATCGGGCTCATTCTTATATGGGAAGGAGCGCCAGCTAATGACTATGTGTGCCACTGGTTTTTAGCATTTCTGGCATGCCCGTCAAATACTTTGACGAGACCATCGAGTTCTACCAGATCGTCAAGGATTGATTGTCTGCTGCCGGTTCGAAGGCGCAAAAGCCATGCAATAGATGTGGCAATGAAAATGCTCCGTAGTGTGGAATATTCCGTCATGTAAAAGTGGATAGGGACGCCCGTTGTCCTTTTTCCCTGTGCATTGTCGTTGCGCCAACAATCTGATTTTATTGTTCTGTTGCCGGTCGGTGGCGTGGATCAGCGGTTCTCGGCGATTTTTTCGTAGGCTTTGACGACAAAGTCGCTGTAGCCGGCGGAGGCCAAGGTGTAACCGCGTAGTGTGCGTGAGAGCATCGATCCATACACGTCCTGTACTTTCATTGACGGATCAATGATATAACTGCCGGTGCAAAAAAGTACCAAATGATGACGCTGAACAGCCTATGAACAGCGGTTTTTAGGGGTGAAACTGGTGTTACGCCGCAGCGGTGCGGCACACAATGAAGTATTTGGCGCAAGTGAGGAAACATGGCTTTGGGATTGCCGAGAAAACTGTTGGCGGGATTTGTTGCCATCGCAGTATTCATGACTGGCGACGGTTTCGAACTGACCTTCCTGTCGAAGTACATTGTCGATCAGGGCTTTAGCTCGTCGCAGTCATCGCTGATGTTCACCATGTATGGACTTATGGCGGCATTCGCCGGATGGGCCTCCGGAGTGCTGGCTGAGATGTTTGGCGCCAAGCGCATCATGCTTATCGGTGCAACCTCCTGGATTGCTTTGCATCTGGTGTTCGTCGCAGTGGCCCTACCCAGCGGCATCTACCCACTAATGCTCGTTGTCTACGCGCTGCGCGGCATTGGCTATCCATTGTTCATTTATTCCTTCGTCGTGCTTGTCACACAAACTGTCGAACCGGCATGCCTTGCCTCGGCGATGGGCTGGTTTTGGACCTCCTATTCCTTTGGCATTGGTGTCTTCGGTGCGTACCTGCCGAGCTTCACCATCGCCTGGGTCGGAGAGTACTGCACGCTGTGGCTGTCGCTGGTATTTGCTGTGACTGGCATGTTAGTGTGCCTGCTCTTGGTTCCGGCCACGGACAATTCCCGCACCTCGTCGATGACCCGTGCGGAGAAGCTGCATGAGCTCAGTCGCGGCGCCACGATTCTTGTGCACAACCGGCAGATTGCACTGGCTGCCATCGTGCGCGTGATTTGCAACCTTACCCTCTACGGTTTCCCGGTTATTATGCCACTTTATCTGGCCACCCATGTCAATGGAGGCGGCGGTTGGTTCGAGGTCTCACAGTGGAGCCAAATCTGGGGATTCCAGTTTGTCGTCACCGTTGTCGGCAACGTGTTCTGGGGAAGTATGGGCGATCGTTACGGCTGGATGCGGCAAATGCGCTGGTTTGGTTGCTGGTTCTGTGTCATCGGCACGCTCGGCATGTATTACATTCCGCAGGTGTTCGGCGCGAACATGGTATTGATGTGCGTCGATGCCATCGTACTTGGTCTAGGCATTTCCGCCTTCGTACCTATGGGTGCGATCTTTCCGTCGCTTGCTCCTGAGCATAAGGGCGCCGCTATCTCCGCGCACAACCTCGCCTCCGGTCTGACCACGTTCTTTGGTCCGCTGATTGCGACCGTGTTGATCTCCACTGTTGGTTTCGGTGGAGTGTGCTGGGCCTACGCGGCCTGCTACGCCATCGGCTCTCTGCTCACCGTTTTCATTCGTCCCAAGCAGCCAGGCTTCGACGAGCATGGTCGGTGTCTGCCGACCAAGGCTAACCAGGAGGTGATTACTACCTGACTTCAGCACAATAGTCGTCGCGACGCTATCGACGGCTGACATCAATCTTTCGATAATGCAAACACACTAAGTAACAATTAACAAAGGAGACCATCATGAAGGCTGTCGTTCTCGAAAAGAAGGGCATTATTAATGTGCGCGAGGTGCCGGACACGCCGACCCCAGCTGCCGGAGAGCTCACCATTGCGCCTCACACCGTGGGCGTGTGCGGCTCGGACTTGCATTACTACACCCACGGTCGTGTCGGCAAGTACATCGTTGAGCAGCCGATGATTCTGGGCCATGAGGCAGCGGGAACGGTCGTCGCAGTCGGCGATGATGTCGAAGGATTCCAAATCGGTGATCGTGTCGCCATGGAACCCGGCATTCCGAACATGAGCTCGCGGGCCAGCAAGCTGGGCATGTACAACGTTGATCCCGCTGTGCGTTTCTTCGCCACTCCGCCGGTCGATGGCTGCCTGTGCGAGACGGTGAACCACCCCGCCGCCTTCACCTATCATCTGCCCGACAGCGTGAGCTTCGGTGAAGGCGCGCTGCTTGAGCCCGCCGCCGTGGCAATGTGGGCCGCCACCAAGGCGCGCATTAAGCCTGGCGATGTGTGTGTGGTCACCGGCTCGGGCACGGTGGGTATGCTCACAGCTTCCTGCGCGCTCGCCGGCGGCGCCTCCAAGGTGATTATTTCCGACGTCTCTAGCATCAAACTTGCTATTGCTGCCAAGGTGCCGGGCATTATCCCCGTCGATCTGACCAAGGAGGATCTGATTGAGCGAGTGCATGAGGAGACTGGTGGCTGGGGTGCTGATGTAGCTTTCGAATGCTCTGGAGCACCCAAGGTCTATGAGACTTTCTGGAAGCTCATCGCTCCCGGTGGCGCGGCCGTCATCGTTGGTATTCCGGTCAACCCGGTCTCCATCGACATCACCGAGTTGCAAGCCACTGAGGTGCGTATCGAGAATGTCTTCCGCTATGCCAATGTCTATCAGAAGGCCATCGATTTGGTCGCCAATGGTAAGCTGGATCTTAAGCCCTTCATCACTGACACTTTCGCAATGGAGGACGCCAAGGCTGCCTTCGACCGTATGGCCGAGGGTCGACCAGGTGACATCAAGCTGCAGATTACGGTGGAACGTCGCTGAGCTAAGCGTTTACTCTGATTTGCCGGAAACAGAAAGGCGGGCGGACGATGAGTGCCAACGATGTGAACAACATGGGTAGCGCGATTTCGACCGCCCGCCGTCCGATGCTGTCTGATGGCAGTGCCGCCGAAGTTTCCGGTTCTGGTTCGCTGGAAGTCATTGCGCCGGATCTCGACGCGGCCATCCACTGGACTGAGCACGGCTATCCACATCCGTTGGCCAAGTGGCACCACCATCCGCAAGTGGAATTCCATCTGATTCGCGAAGGCTCTGGTCTGATGATGGCCGGCGACGGGGTACTGCCTTTCGAAGAGGGCCACGTGGCATTGATTGGTTCAAATCTGCCCCACAACTGGGTGTCGGATTTACGCCCGGGGGAGTGGTTGGATCGTCGCGATGTGGTGTGCCACGTACGTCCCGAAGTGTTGCGTGTGCTCATGACCTACTTCCCCGAGTGCTCCGGCTTTGGCGTCGCGTTGCGTCGCGCATCACATGCGTTGGTGCTCTCTGGGCGATCTGCCTCTCAAGCTGCCTCCTGTCTGGAGGCGATGGGCGGGCATAAGGGTGTGAGACGACTGGTGGATTTCGTCGAGTTGCTCGCGGTATTTGAGAAGGTCCCGGATGATGAATGGTCGACTGTGGTCACGCCGGATTACAATCCGAGCGGGGGCTCCGGCTCGGAGCGTCTGCTCAACGCGGCCATAGGCTATGTGACGGATAATCTTGGTGGTGACATCCGACTGGAAGAGGCAGCGGCGCAAGCGGCGATGAGCTCGTCGGCGTTCTCTCGTTTCTTCAAACGCACAGCTGGCGTGGGTTTTGCCGACTTCGTGCGCAGACTGCGTATTGGGCGTGCCTGCAGGCTTCTTGCCTCGACTGACATGCCTGTGGCAAGGATCCAACGTGAATGCGGCTACAACAATGCCTCGAACTTCAATAGGCAATTCCTGGTTGTAACTGGGGTGACACCCTCTGTCTACCGCAAGGCGAGACAAGGGTGTTGAACGGTTATGTGTAATAGCTTGTATCAGGCCGAAGGCCACAAGATTCGCGTGGAGCGTGAGGGCGAGGCCGCCACGGAGGAAGCCTCCGAGCGCGTGTGATCTGTTCAAGTCATGGATAAGATCGCCGTATGCATGCTTATATATAGGTATATAGGTGATGCGGTGCGGATAATCGCATCCATGAGCGAATAGCGGATATGGACCCCACAGAGATCATCTGTGGGGTCCATTATTTGTTTATTCGTAAAGTGATTCTCGGAACAATACCGGCATGACACTTCTGCGTGCGGTGCCGAGTGTGGTGCGCCAATTATGGTGCGAGGATTCATGTTGTGCACGGCATTTCCTTGGGATGCCATATGGCTGTTGAATGGTCTTGCCGATCAGCTTGTGGCGTGGAGCATATGATTACGAGGATCGTTCCTGTAGCGTGGGGACGCGTGTCATCAGCCTCGAATCCGCATATGTACTACTACCGGCCGCAGGAGCGACACGCCCGGATTCTAAAGCGGCCGTATTAGTCACACCCCAATGTTTTAATAAACAAGTTGCCTGTTTTGGGCTCGCAAATTGGAATTAAAAAAGCGAGCGCGGGGTTGCGATTACTTCGGTGATTGCAATGGGCCGCGCACTGATGATGGATGACCGCTAGTGGGACGTATGTCCAACGGAGGCCATACGCGCCGGTGCCCTTAACACGAAACAGGCTGGTAAACAGTACACGAATCGCTAGAAAGGGCGGACGGCAATGGCGGGACAGAAAATCCGCATCAGGCTTAAGTCCTATGACCACGAGGTCATCGACCAATCGGCGAAGAAGATCGTCGAAACGGTGACGAACGCGGGCGCAACTGTTGTTGGCCCCGTTCCGCTGCCGACCGAGAAGAACGTTTTCTGTGTTATTCGTTCTCCTCATAAGTACAAGGATTCTCGCGAGCACTTCGAGATGCGCACGCACAAGCGTCTTATCGACATCGTGGACCCGACCCCTAAGGCCGTGGATTCCCTGATGCACATCGACCTGCCCGCAGATGTCAACATCGAGATCAAGCTGTAAGGGAGGAGGAACCGCTATGTCGCAAAGAGCAGATCGTAAGGCCCTGCTGGGCAGGAAGCTCGGCATGTCCCAGGTGTGGGATGAGAACGGCTTCTTCGTTCCCGTCACGCTTGTTGACGTGTCCACCAACGTGGTGACCGCCATCAAGACCGAAGAGACCGACGGCTATACCGCAGTCCAGATCGGCTATGGCCAGATCGACCCGACCAAGGTGACCAAGCCGCTGGCTGGCCACTTCGCCAAGGCTGGTGTTACCCCGCGTCGTCACCTCGTCGAGGTGCGCGAGGACAACGCCACCGAGTACGAGCTGGGTCAGGAACTCACCGCTGAGGTGTTCGAAGAGGGTGCTGAGGTCGACGTGACCGGCACCACCAAGGGTAAGGGCTTCGCCGGCACCATCAAGCGCTGGGGTTTCAAGTCCTACCGTCGTACCCACGGCTCCCACAAGAACGAACGTCGTCCGGGTTCGGTCGGCGCTTGCGCAACCCCGAGCCGTATTCTGAAGGGCAAGCGCATGGCTGGCCGCATGGGTCATGTGACCTCCACTGTGCAGAACCTCACCATCGTTTCCGCGGATGTTGAGAACGGCGTTCTCGCCATTAAGGGTGCCATCCCCGGCCCCAAGGGCGGCATCGTTCTCGTCCGTTCGGCAGTGAAGGGAGCCTGATAAATCATGGCAAACGTTACTCTGAACGTCACTGACGCCAAGGGCGCCAAGACCGGCACCGTTGAGGCTCCTGCTGAGATCTTCGGCTTCTCCGCCGAAGAGGTGCGAGCTCACGTGCCGCTGATCCACCAGGTTGTGGTGGCTCAGCTCGCCGCTGCTCGTCAGGGCACTCACGCCACCAAGACCCGCGCCAATGTTTCCGGCGGCGGCAAGAAGCCGTGGAAGCAGAAGGGCACCGGTCGCGCACGTCAGGGCTCGATTCGCGCTCCGCAGTGGTACCACGGCGGTGTCGTGTTCGGTCCTCAGCCGCGCGATTACTCCCAGCGCACCCCGAAGAAGATGAAGGCCGCAGCCCTCAAGTACGTGCTGTCCGATCGCGCTAACGCCGATCGCATCGCAGTCGTTGACTTCGCTGTCGCCGACGCTCCTTCCACCAAGGCCGCTGTTGCTGCACTGACCCCGATCACCGAGAACAAGTTCACCACCGTCGTGCTCACTCGCGACAACGTGAACGAGTGGCTCTCCGTGCGCAACATCCCGACCGTTCACCCGATTTTCGTTGATCAGCTCAACACGTACGACGTGGTCACCGCGCAGTACGTCGTCTTCTCCAAGGAAGCCTTCGAGGCTTTCGTTGCTGCGAAGACCGAGCCGAAGGAGGCCTGATTTAGATGGTCGCTATTCACAAGCCGGCACACGACGTGATTCTTAAGCCCGTCGTTTCCGAAAAGAGCTACGCCGCTTCCGATCGTGGTCAGTACACCTTTGTGGTGGCCCCGAACGCGAACAAGGTGCAGATCAAGCAGGCTATTGAAGAGATCTTCAACGTCAAGGTGACGAAAGTCAACACCCTCAACCGCGCCGGCAAGCGTCAGCGCACCCGCACCGGTTTCGGCCAGCGTGCTTCCCAGAAGCGCGCCATCGTGACCGTCGCCGAGGGCCAGACGATCGACATCTTCGGTAACTGAAGGTTAGCCGAGAAAAGTTAAAGGAAGAACTACATTATGGCTATCCGCGTATATAAGCCGACGACTGCAGGCCGCCGCAACGCGTCCGTCTCGGACTTCTCCGAGATCACGCGCTCCACGCCTGAGAAGTCGCTGGTTCGCAAACTGTCCAAGACCGGTGGTCGCAACTCCTACGGCCGCATGACTTCCCGTCATCGCGGTGGTGGCCACAAGCGCCAGTACCGTCTCATCGACTTCCGTCGTTGGGACAAGGATGGCGTGCCCGCCAAGGTTGCACACATCGAATACGATCCGAACCGTACCGCCAACATCGCCCTGCTGCATTACGCAGACGGCGAGAAGCGCTACATCATCGCGCCGAAGGGCATCAAGCAGGGCGACGTCATCGAGACCGGCGCTCAGGCTGATATCAAGCCGGGCAACAACCTGCCGCTGAAGAACATCCCGACCGGTACGATCGTTCACGCCATTGAGCTCCGCCCGCTGGGCGGCGCGAAGATCGCCCGCTCCGCAGGTACCTCCGTGCAGCTCGTGGCTAAGGACGGCGCCTACGCCCAGCTGCGTATGCCGTCCGGCGAAATCCGTAACGTCGACGCCCGCTGCCGCGCTACCGTCGGCGAGGTCGGCAACGAAGAGCACGCCAACGTGCAGCTCGGCAAGGCCGGTCGCGCTCGTTGGATGGGCAAGCGCCCGATCACCCGTGGTGAATCCATGAACCCGGTCGACCACCCGCACGGCGGTCGTACTCGCGGTGGCAAGCCGCCGGTTTCCCCGTGGGGCAAGGGTGAAGTTCGTACTCGCCGTCCGAAGAAGGCTTCGAACAAGATGATTGTCCGTCGTCGTCCGAACGGTAAGAACCGCAAGTAAGGAAGGTCGAGAAGATGACTCGTAGCATCAAGAAGGGCCCCTTCGTCGACGCCCACTTGCAGAAGAAGGTCGACGAGCAGAACGAGAAGGGCACCCACAATGTCATCAAGACGTGGTCCCGTCGTTCTATGATCACCCCTGACTTCATCGGTCACACCTTCGCCGTCCACGACGGACGCAAGCATGTGCCGGTGTTCGTCACCGAATCCATGGTTGGCCACAAGCTCGGTGAGTTCGCCCCCACGAAGACCTTCAAGGGTCACGTGAAGGACGACAAGAAGGCCCGTCGCTAAGGATAAGGAATAGAACATGGAAGCTAAAGCAATCGCTCGTCACGTCCGCGTGACGCCGCGCAAGGCTCGCCGCATGGTCGACCTCATCCGAGGCAAGCAGGCGACTGAAGCCATCACCATTCTGAAGTTTGCTCCGCAGGCCGCGTCCCTTCCGGTTCGCAAGGTCCTGGAGAGCGCTATCGCCAACGCTCGCGTCAAGGCCGAAAGGGCTGGCGAGCCGTTCCGCGAGAACGAACTGGTCGTGAAGGAAACCTACGTGGACGAAGGCGTGACGCTGAAGCGTTTCCGCGCCCGTGCCCAGGGTCGTGCCGCTCGTATCAACAAGCGCACCAGCCACATCACGGTCGTCGTTGCCAACAAGGAAGGAGACCGCTAAAGATGGGTCAGAAGATTAATCCCTTTGGCTATCGCCTGGGTGTTACTGAGAACCATCGTTCCAAGTGGTTCTCCGATTCCAACAAGGCCGGCGAACGCTACCGCGACTTCGTGCTCGAGGACGATAAGATCCGCAAGGAAATGAGCAAGGATCTTGAGCGCGCTGGCGTGAGCAAGATCGTGATCGAGCGTACTCGTGATCGTGTCCGCGTGGACATCCACACCGCTCGTCCGGGTATCGTCATCGGCCGTCGTGGCGCCGAGGCTGAGCGCGTTCGCGCCAAGCTGGAGAAGATTACCGGCAAGCAGGTTCAGCTCAACATCTTCGAAGTCAAGAACGCCGCGCTGGACGCCCAGCTCGTCGCTCAGGGCATCGCTGAGCAGCTGACCAACCGCGTGACCTTCCGTCGTGCCATGCGCAAGGCCCAGCAGGACGCCATGCGCGCCGGTGCCAAGGGTATCCGTATCAAGCTCTCCGGCCGTCTCGGCGGTGCGGAAATGAGCCGTTCCGAGTTCTACCGCGAGGGTCGCGTTCCGCTGCAGACCCTGCGCGCCCTGATCGATTATGGCTTCTTCGAGGCCAAGACCACTTACGGCCGTATCGGCGTGAAGGTCTGGATCTACAAGGGCGACATGACCGAACGTGAGTTCGAAGAGCAGCAGGCACAGCAGAACAACCGCTCCGGCCGTCGTGGCGATCGCCGCCCGCGTCGTGGCAACCGTTCCGCAGCCAAGCCGCAGACCGCTGAGGCTCCTAAGGCCGAAGCCGCTGCCGAGGCTCCCGCTGCCACGGAAACGAAGGAGTGAGCAAGAATGCTTATCCCAAAGAGGACTAAGTACCGCAAGCAACACCGCCCGGTTCGTACTGGCATGTCCAAGGGCGGCAACGAGATCAACTTCGGTGATTTCGGCATCCAGGCTCTGGCACCGGCCTACGTGACCAACCGCCAGATCGAGGCTGCTCGTATCGCCATGACTCGTTACATCAAGCGTGGCGGCCGTGTGTGGATCACCATCTTCCCGGATCGTCCGCTCACCAAGCATGCGCTCGGTGCTCGAATGGGTTCCGGTAAGGGTGCCCCGGAATTCTGGGTTGCCAACATTCACCCGGGCCGCGTGATGTTCGAGATCGGTGGCGTGTCCGAAGACGTCGCTCGCGAGGCTCTGCGCCGCGCAATCGACAAGCTCCCCATGAAGTGCCGTGTGATTGCACGTGAAGGCGGTGACATCTGATATGGCAGTCGGAACCGAAGAGTACTCCATCAAGAATCTCAACGAGAAGACCAACGCGGAAATCGAAGGCTTCCTGAAGAAGTCCAAGGAAGAGCTGTTCAACCTGCGCTTCCAGTCCGCCACCGGTCAGCTCGACAACACGGCTCGTCTCAAGGCCGTCAAGCATGACATTGCCCGCATGTACACTGTGCTGCGTGAGCGTGAGCTTGGCATCACCGCTGAGCCGGCCGCTGAAACCGTTAAGGAGAAGTGAACATGGCAGAAGAGCGCAACTTCCGCAAGGTTCGCCGCGGTTATGTCGTGTCCGATAAGATGGACAAGACCATTTCCGTGGAGCTTGAGAAGCGTTCGACCCACCCGCTGTACGGCAAGGTCGTTCGTTCCACCAAGACGGTCAAGGCCCATGATGAACACAACGAAGCCCATGTTGGCGACCTCGTGAGTATTATGGAAACTCGGCCTCTGAGCAAGACCAAGCGTTGGCGTCTCGATAGCATTATCGAACGCGCCAAGTAAATAAAAGTTCGGCAAGGCTCGCCGTACACTGGGCGCAGCAAGTACACCTCTAGGGGTGTTGCTATTGTGGCCATCTGGAAAGATGGTCACTTTGCTGCGCCCAGTGTGCGGGGAGAACCAGCTCGGCTAAGGAGAATCAATGATTCAGCAGGAAACGCGGCTTCATGTCGCCGACAACACGGGTGCCAAGGAACTCCTTGCCATCCGCGTGCTCGGTGGATCGAAGCGACGCTATGCCGGCCTGGGCGACGTCATCGTCGCCTCGGTCAAGGACGCGATCCCTGGCGGATCGGTCAAGAAGGGCGACGTTGTCAAGGCAGTCGTCGTTCGTACCGTCAAGGAGCACCGCCGTGCGGATGGCTCCTACATCAAGTTCGACGAGAACGCTGCGGTTATTCTCGGCTCCGGCCGTGAACCGAAGGGCACTCGTATCTTCGGACCGATTGCTCGTGAACTGCGCGATAAGCGCTTCATGCGCATTGTGTCCCTCGCCCCGGAGGTGATCTGATATGGTAGCCAAGATCAAGAGCGGCGACCTGGTCAAGGTCATCCGTGGCAAGGACCGCGGTAAGGAAGGCACCGTTACCCGCGTGCTCTCCAACGATCGTCTGATCGTCGAAGGTGTTCAGATCGTCAAGAAGCACGTGCGCGCCACCCAGCAGGGTCAGCAGGCAGGCATCGTCTCCGTCGAGGCTCCGATCCATCGCTCTAACGTGATGCTGATCGACCCGGAGACCAAGAAGCCCACCCGCGTTGGCGTGAACGTCAAGGAAGAGGCTCGCGACGGCAAGGTCAAGACCGTGCGTGTGCGCGTTGCCAAGAAGTCCGGAAAGGAGCTGGCATGACCGACACCACTACCGTCGAAGCGCCGGCAACTCCGCGCTTGAAGGTGCAGTACAACGAGCAGATCGTGCCTGAGCTGGAGAAGGAGTTCAAGTACTCCAACCCCATGCAGGTCGCACGTGTGCAGAAGGTCGTCGTCTCCATGGGCGTCGGCGCTGCAGCCCGCGATTCCAAGCTCATCGAAGGCGCAGTCAAGGACCTCACCGCCATCACCGGCCAGAAGCCGAAGATTACCAAGGCCAAGAAGTCCGTCGCACAGTTCCATCTGCGTGAAGGCCAGGCCATCGGTGCATACGTGACCCTGCGTGGCGATCGTATGTGGGAGTTCCTGGATCGTCTCCTGACTCTGGCTCTGCCGCGTATCCGCGATTTCCGCGGCATCAACGGCCACCAGTTCGATGGACAGGGCAACTACAACTTCGGTCTCACCGAACAGTCCATGTTCCACGAGATCATCCCGGACGAGATCGATCACCAGCGCGGTATGGATATCACCGTGGTGACCAGCACCAAGGACGACAAGGAAGCTTACGCTCTGCTTAAGCACCTTGGCTTCCCTTTCAAGGAGAACTGATATGGCAAAAACCGCTCTGAAGAACAAGGCGGCCGCTAAGCCGAAGTTCAAGGTGCGCGCTTACACGCGCTGCCAGGTCTGCGGTCGTCCTCATTCCGTGTATCGTAAGTTCGGCCTGTGCCGCATCTGCCTTCGTGAGAAGGCACACCGCGGCGAGCTGCCCGGCGTTACGAAGTCCAGTTGGTAAACATCGACGCTGAAGGTCCGCGGCTGATTCTCCGATAGGGGATAGGCGGCGGAAACCACGGCGAGAAAGGGCACTAGCCCACAATGACAATGACAGATCCGATCGCAGACATGCTTACGCGTCTGCGTAATGCGAGCGCGGCAAAGCACGAAACCGTGGATATGCCGTACTCCAAGTTCAAGGCGAACATTGCCGCGATTCTGAAGCGCGAAGGCTTTATCAAGGACTTCACCGCCAAGGAAGCACGAGTCGGCCAGACTCTTGAGGTCACCCTCAAGTACGGCCCCAACGGCGAACGTTCCATCCAGGGTATCAAGCGCATCTCCAAGCCGGGCCTGCGTCGTTACGCAAAGTCCGATTCCCTGCCGATGCCGCTCGGTGGCCTTGGTATTGCAATCATCTCGACCTCGTCGGGACTGCTGACCCAGAAGGAATGCCTCGACCGAGGCATTGGCGGCGAAATCGTCGCTTACGTGTGGTGAGAAAGGAGAGCTGAAACATGGCATCGCATATTGGTAAGCTCCCCGTCACCGTTCCTGCTGGCGTGGAAGTCAAGATTGAAGGTCAGAACTTCTCGGTTAAGGGCGCTAAGGGCTCCGATTCCTACGTGATTCCTGAGGGCATCACCGCTGCCGTCGAAGGCAATGAAATCGTCCTGACCCCGGCTGACGATCAGCGCACGACTCGTGCAATGCACGGTCTGAGCCGCTCCATCATCGCCGGCATGGTGAAGGGTGTGCACGAAGGCTACACCAAGACCCTGGATATCGTCGGCACCGGTTACCGCGCCGTCGCCAAGGGCAAGGGCATCGAGTTCTTCCTCGGCTACTCCCACACCATTACCGTGAACCCGCCGGAAGGCATCGAGTTCGAACTGCCGAACCCCAACCAGGTGATCGTCAAGGGCACCGACAAGCAGGTTGTGGGTCAGGTTGCTGCGAATATCCGCAAGCTGCGCGCTCCGGAACCCTACAAGGGCAAGGGTGTCAAGTACACCGACGAGCGCATTCTGCGCAAGGCTGGAAAGGCTGGTAAGTGATATGAGCGTAGCTATTCTCGGAAAAGGCAAGAAGGTTGCTCTCAAGCGCCGTCACGCACGCATCCGCAAGCACATCGCTGGTACCGCCGAGCGTCCGCGCCTGGTGGTCACCCGTTCCAACCGTCACATGGTCGCCCAGATTGTGGACGACACCAAGGGCATTACCCTGGTGTCCGCTTCCACTCTGACCGCTGAATTCGCTGGTTTTGAAGGCACCAAGGTCGAGGCCGCCAAGAAGGTCGGCGAGCTGGTTGCCGAAAAGGCCAAGGCCGCTGGCATCGACAGCGTCGTGTTCGACCGTGGTGGCAACAAGTACACCGGTCGTGTCGCAGCTGTTGCTGAAGGCGCCCGTGAGGGAGGTCTGGCACTGTGAGCGAAGAAGTGAAGGAAACTCAAGTGGCTGAAGAGACTCAGAACACTCAGGCCGCTCCGGCTGAAGAGAAGTCCAACGACGATCGTCGTGGTGGCCGTCGCGGCCAGCGTGGCGAAGGCCGTCGTGGTGAGCGTCGCAACCGTCGCGAAGAGAACAAGGGCGACGAGCTCCTTGATCGCGTTGTGACCATCAACCGCGTGTCCAAGACCCACAAGGGTGGTCGTACGTTCAGCTTCGCCGCCCTCGTGGTGGTCGGCGACGGCAACGGCACCGTGGGTGTCGGCTACGGCAAGTCCCGTGAGGTCCCGGCTGCTATCGCCAAGGGTCAGCTGGACGCCAAGAAGCACATGTTCAACGTGCCGCGCGTGCGTGGCACCATCACCCACCCGGTCATCGGTCATGATGCCGCAGGCACCGTTCTGCTGCGTCCGGCCGCTCCCGGTACTGGTGTAATCGCCGGTGGTCCGGTGCGCGCCGTCATGGAGTGCGCTGGCATCTCCGACGTTCTGACCAAGTCCATGGGTTCGCCCACCGCGATCAACATGGTGCGTGCGGTCGTCGACGCCCTCAAGCAGCTTGAGGAGCCGGAGGAGATCGCTGCTCGCCGTGGCCTGTCCCTCGAGGAAGTTGCTCCGGATGCTCTGCTGCGCGCTCGTGCAGCCGGCATTGCCGAAGCTCGCAAGGCTCGCGAAGAGGCTGCCGCTGAAGCGAAGGATGGTGAGTGATTCACATGGCTAAGAACCTGAAGATTACTCTGCACCACGGTCTCGTGAACCGTAAGCCGAACCAGCGTGCGACTGCACAGACCCTCGGCCTGCGCAAGATCGGCCAGACTGTTGTCCGCGAGGACACTCCGGCTGTGCGCGGCATGGTCAATGCGCTTCGTCACCTGGTCACCGTTGAGGAGGCTGACTGATTATGGCAGATAACGAAATTCTGCAGATGCACGATCTGAAGCCCGCCCCGGGCGCCAAGAAGGACCGCATTCGTGTGGGCCGTGGTGAAGGCTCCAAGGGCAAGACCGCTGGTCGTGGCGCTAAGGGTCAGACCAAGCGTACGCACGTTCGTCCGGGCTTTGAAGGTGGCCAGCTGCCGCTGTACATGCGCCTGCCGAAGCTGCGTGGCTTCAAGAGCCCGTTCAAGACCGAATATCAGGTCATCAACATCGCCAAGCTTGCCGAGTTCTTCCCGGAGGGCGGCGAGCTGACGGTGGCCGATCTGGTTGCCAAGGGCGCCGTCCGCGACGGCTACCCGGTGAAGGTCCTTGGCGATGGCGAGACCACCGTCAAGTACACGCTCAAGGGCGTGAAGGCTTCCGCCTCCGCCAAGGCCAAGATTGAGGCCGCAGGCGGTTCCATCTCCGAAGACTGATTGAAGTTTTCGGTAGTGTGATACGAATATGGCTCCCTTGTCTTGTACAAGGGAGCCATATTCGTTTTTTTTGTGAGATGTGTTCACACGAAGTAGACACTGTCGACTATGCTCGTGCGTTAGTGAATTGCATTTGTTTTGTGGTGTGTCAATTGTGCGCCTAACACCATAAGGGAGGAATCTAGGTGAGGACGTTAATCCAGGCCTTGAAGACGAAGGAACTGAGGAAGAAGATCCTCTTCGTTCTTTTCATCATCATTATCTATCGCATTGGCTCGTTCATTCCTACCCCGGGTGTGGACTACAAGGTCGTGCAGAAGTGTGTTACCACGCTGTCCGGCAATCAGGAGAACTTCATCGGACTTGTCAATCTGTTCTCCGGCGGCGCCATGCTCCAGTTGTCCATCTTCGCACTGGGCGTTATGCCGTACATCACCGCGTCCATCGTCATCCAGCTGTTGCGTGTGGTGATTCCTCGCTTCGAGGCGCTGCACAAGGAAGGCCAGTCCGGTGAGACCAAGCTGACCCAGTACACGCGTTATCTGACCATCGGACTTGCAGTGCTGCAGTCCACCACCATTCTCGTCACCGCTCGCTCCGGCGCACTGTTCAACTACCAGTGCTCCCAGGTGATCCCCGATGGCTCCGTATGGAATCTTGTGGTCATGGTCATGATCATGACCGGCGGCACCGGCCTTATCATGTGGATGGCCGAGCTCATCACCGATAAGGGCATCGGCCAGGGCATGTCCGTCCTGATCTTCATGTCCATCTGCTCCGGCTTCCTGCCCCAGCTGTGGGAGATCGGCTACGGCACCAACGGCAAGAACGGCGATTGGGGCAAGTTCGCCATCGTGGTCTCCGTGCTGGTGGTCATCCTCATCTTCGTCGATTTCGTCGAACTGTGCCAGCGCCGTATCCCGGTGCAGTACACCCGCCGTATGATCGGCCGTAAGATGTACGGCGGCTCCTCCACCTACCTGCCGCTGAAGATCAACATGTCTGGCGTTATCCCGCCCATCTTCGCCTCCTCCATCCTGGCCATCCCGACGCTGATCGCACAGTTCGGCAATTCCGACCAGTCCTGGGTCAAGTGGATCAATGCCAATCTGGCCAACACCACTTCGGTGTGGTACATCGCGCTATATGCACTGATGATCGTGTTCTTCTGCTTCTTCTACACGTCGATCACGTTCAACCCGGACGAGACCGCCGACAACATGAAGCAGTACGGCGGCTTCATTCCCGGTATCCGTGCAGGCAGCGCCACCAGCCGCTACCTGACCTACGTGATGAACCGTCTGAACACCGTCGGCGCCGTGTACCTGCTGTTCGTGGCGTTGATTCCGACTGTACTGATCATGGCGTTGAACCTCAACGCCAAGCTTCCGTTCGGTGGTACGACCATCCTGATCATCGCAGGCGTCGGCCTTGATACGCTGCGCCAGGCGAAGGCTCAGACCGAGCAGTTCCAGTATGCTGGTTTCCTGTTCGAAAACACCGATCATAAGGAAGGCAAGTGATAGGTCGACTCTGACCTAGCCTTTCCACGGAGCGCTACGGAAATTCACTTCGGTAGCGCTCCGTTACGTATAACCACCCCAACAGAATAGAAAGAGAAATCTCATGCGTCTGCTGATTATGGGCCCCCAGGGCGTTGGCAAGGGTACTCAGGCTGCTCTGCTTGCCGAGCATTACGGCATTCCCGCCATCTCCACCGGCGATATCTTCCGTGCCAACATCAAAGGCAAGACCGAGCTTGGTCTTAAGGTCATCGCCTACACGGACAAGGGCGAGCTTGTTCCTGACGAGCTCACCAACTCCATCGTCAAGGATCGTCTGGCTCAGGACGACACCAAGAACGGCTGGATCCTCGACGGCTATCCGCGTAACGCGGCTCAGGTCGAAGCCCTTGACGCCATGCTCGAAGAGCTGGGCACCCCGCTTGATGCCGTCGTCGCCCTTGACGCCGACCATGACGTGCTGATGGCTCGCATCGCCAAGCGTGCCGAAGAGCAGGGCCGTACCGACGACACTCCGGACGCCATTGCCAAGCGCCTTGCCACCTATGCCAAGGAGACCGCTCCGCTGCTGGACACCTATAAGAGCCGTGGTCAGCTGGTTGCCATCGATGGTGTCGGCGAGATCGACGCCATCCAGAAGAACATCGTCGAAGCGCTCGATGCGCGCTGATCCGGTGGTAATTCCCTGAGAGGGAATGGCAAACCATCGTGTAAACGGTAGCTGCAGGGCCCCCAAGATCGCAAAGACACGCCGTCTGCGATCTTGGGGGCCCTGCTGTGTATTCTTGCAAGTTGGTGTTTCTTCGGAAACGTCAAGTAATGCACCCACAAGGATGGACTGGAGCTTATGGCAAAAGACGGTGTGATTGAAGTCGAAGGTCAGGTAGTCGAAGCGCTGCCGAACGCCATGTTTCGCGTTGAACTTGAGAACAAGCACATCGTGCTGGCCACTATCTCCGGAAAGATGCGGAAGAATTACATCCGCATCCTCCCGCAGGATCGCGTGGTGCTCGAAATGAGCCCGTACGATCTGACTCGCGGACGCATTACGTACCGTTATAAGTAAAGGTACAAGTAAAGGAAAACCATGAAGGTCAGCCCTAGTGTGAAGAGGATCTGCGAAAACTGCCGCGTGATCCGTCGTCACGGCCGCGTCATGGTGATCTGCGTCAACCCGCGCCACAAGCAGCGCCAGGGCTGAGCAGATTCCCCAGCGGCATAAGTAACAAGGCACTTTCTCACAGCGCCTTCCCTTGGGAAGCGACGTTGAACCACGAGTACGTAGGCTCGTGCCGGTCCAACCGGACGAGAGGGTGCAAGACCTACGGAGAACAGAAGGAATCGCAATGGCACGTCTTGCCGGAGTCGACATCCCTAACGAGAAGCGCATTGAGATCGCCCTCACCTACATTTTCGGTGTGGGTCGTACTCGTGCGAAGCAAACGCTTGCTGCGACCGGAATCAACCCGGATATTCGCGTCAAGGATCTTACCGACGAGCAGCTGATCACGCTGCGTGACTACCTCGAAGCCAACTTCAAGATCGAGGGCGATCTGCGTCGTGAGATCGACGCCGATATCCGTCGTAAGATTCAGATCAACTGCTATCAAGGCCAGCGTCACCGTAAGGGTCTTCCTGTGCGCGGTCAGCGCACCAAGACCAATGCTCGTACCCGCAAGGGCCCGAAGCGCACGGTCGCCGGAAAGAAGAAGGCCACCAAGTAGTAGGTGGCATGGCATACGCCACGAGGAGTGGATCCTCATCGCGTAGGCCTGCAAGAAATTCGTTACTAGGAAACGAGGATCAATGGCAGCTCAGAAGCAAGCCGCGCGCAAGCCTCGTCGCCGCGACCGTAAGTCGGTCCCGGTCGGGCAGGCGCATATCAAGTCCACTTTTAATAACACGATCATCTCGATCACCGATCCGTCCGGCGCTGTGGTGTCTTGGGCTTCCGGTGGCGACGTCGGTTTCAAGGGCTCCCGTAAGTCCACGCCGTACGCTGCCGGTATGGCTGCCGAGTCCGCCGCCCGCAAGGCGATGGAACACGGCGTCAAGAAGGTCGACGTATTCGTGAAGGGCCCGGGTTCCGGTCGTGAAACCGCTATCCGCTCCCTGCAGTCTGCAGGTCTTGAAGTCGGTTCCATCACCGACGTCACCCCGCAAGCACACAACGGCGTTCGCCCCCCGAAGCGCCGTCGCGTCTGAGCACTATAAGACAATATTCATCCAACGTGCTTATGTTCGGCGAGTGCACCGCCGATCAGAAGCTGAAAGGATACCACAGTGCTTATTGCACAGCGTCCGACTCTTACCGAGGAATCGCTGAATCCTCAGCGCTCCCGTTTTACTATCGAACCGCTTGAACCGGGCTTCGGCTACACGCTTGGCAACTCGCTGCGCCGTACCCTGTTGAGCTCGATTCCGGGTGCCGCTGTCACTTCGGTACGTATCTCCGGTGCCCTGCATGAGTTCACCACTCTGCCGGGCGTGCAGGAAGACGTCACCGAGATCCTGCTGAACATCAAGGGCATCGTGCTGACCAGCGAATACGATGAGCCTGTTGTGATGTACCTGCGCAAGAGCGGCAAGGGTGAAGCCACTGCTGGCGATATCACCCCTCCTGCCGGCGTAACCATCGCCAACCCCGATAAGCACATCGCCACTCTGGCCGAAGACGGCGAACTCGAGATCGAGTTCACCGTCGAACGTGGCCGTGGCTACGTGCCGGCGTCGATGAACAAGCAGGATGCTGACGAAATCGGCCGTATTCCGGTTGATTCCATCTACTCCCCGGTGCTCAAGGTGAGCTACAAGGTCGAAGCCACCCGTGTGGAACAGCGCACGGATTTCGACAAGCTCATTCTGGACGTGGAGACCAAGCCGGCCATTTCCCCGCGTGATGCGGTGGCTTCCGCCGGTTCCACCCTGGTGGAGCTCTTCGGTCTGTGCCGTGAGCTCAATGTTCAGGCTGAAGGCGTTGAGGTTGGTTCCGCTCCCGTGGTGGAGGAAGCCAATCCTGAGCATGCCGTGCCGATTGAGGATCTGAACCTCACTCAGCGCAGCTACAACTGCCTGAAGCGTGAGGGCATCCACACCATCGGTGAGCTTGTCTCCCACACCGAGCAGGATCTGCTCGACATCCGTAATTTCGGTATGAAGTCCATTGACGAGGTTAAGGAGAAGCTCCAGTCCTTGGGTCTTTCCCTGAAGGCTTCGCCGCTCGGCGACTTCGACCCCAATAATCTCGAAGGCGGCACTTTCTTCTCCCCGGAAGACGAGTGATCGCATAATCTTCGACCAACCGCTTGACCGGTTCGGATGTTCGGGCTCTTGCCCACCTGAACCGGCCTGGCAAAAGGAGTAACAATGCCTACACCCAAGAAGGGCCCGCGTCTGGCGTCCAGCCCGGCACACGAGCGCCTTATGCTCGCGAACATGGCTACCAGCCTGTTCCAGAACGGCCGTATCACGACCACGCTGCCGAAGGCCAAGCGTCTTCGTCCGCTGGCTGAGCGTCTGATCACTTTCGCCAAGCGCGGTGATCTGCACTCCCGCCGTCGCGTGATGCGCGTCATCCGCAACAAGTCCGTGGTGCATAAGCTGTTCACTGAGATCGCTGAGCAGATGGAGCAGCGCGAAGGCGGCTACACCCGCATCGTGAAGATCGCCTCCCGTACCGGCGACAATGCGCCTGCGGCCATCATCGAGCTCGTCACCGAGCCGGTGAGCCCGAAGAAGGCTGTCGTGAAGGAAGCCGAAGCCGCAACCAAGGTTGCCGCCGAAGCTGAAGTTCCTGCTGAGGAAGCCAAGGACGAGGCCGAGAAGGCTGAGTGAGTCGGTTTCATAACTGACTGAGGGGCCGGGAATCCGTGTGATTCCCGGCCTTTTCCATATTCGACGCGCATGCCGTAGACCAGTGCGTCTGCCGGCAAGCCGGATCGGCATACCGATGGCGTCTAGTCCATGGTGGTGAAGGGGCCAATGGTGGTGAAGGCCGAGGGATTTCGTACTATGGTGGATTATGAGACTTCGGATTGATTTGGCATATGACGGCGGCGGATTCTATGGATGGGCGGTACAGCCCGATATTCGCACGGTCCAGGGGGAGATCGAACAAGCTTTGCATCGTATTCTGCGCGTCGATCCGAACGATGCGTCAGAACCGCTTCGCCTGGTGGTCGCCGGTCGCACCGACACCGGCGTGCACGCCAGCCATCAGGTATGCCATATCGACATGTCGCCGGACATACTGGAACGAGCGGTAGGGCATATGAAAGTGCCTGCAGTGACGGCTTTGGAACATCGTCTGCAACGGGTGCTGCCCGACGACATCACCATCCATCGCATCAGCGAGGCGCCAGTCGGGTTCGACGCCAGATTCTCCGCTCTGGAACGCACCTATGTGTATCGCATCGCCGATCGAAGCAGCGAAGTCGACCCGCGTCTGCGCGGCTGCGTGCTGCATATCGACGGCGATCTCGATATCGAGGCGATGAATCTTGCCGCGGCGCAGACCATTGGGCTGCACGATTTTGGATCCTTTGCCACGCCCAATCCCGGAGGCACCACAATCCGTGAGGTGAAACAGGCGGATTGGGCGAGGGTACCGGCGCAACCGTTGATTGCCCAGCCGATGGCGGGGAAGGGGTATGTCGTGCCGACATTCGAATCGGGATTGGTGTGCTTCACCATCGTCGCCGATGCCTTCGCCCGGAATATGGTACGTTCGCTGGTCAATGGCTGTGTGCAGGTTGGGTTGGACAAGCGCGATCTCGACTGGTTCAAAGGCAAGATGGCCGTTCCCAAGCGAGAAGGCAGCACAGGACCGATCGCACCGCAGGGGCTGACCTTGGAACACGTCGCCTACCCGGCAGACGATCAGCTGGCCGTTCGCGCGCAGGCGATTCGGGCGAAGCGCACCTTGCCGTGACGGCATAGGCGGGGTCAAGGAGCCTTCGATGCTCCCGTTTTTCAGGGATATTTTCGACGTGTCAAGACCGTAACATCAAAGCCCGCTTACGGTAACGCCGGTTCTCTACGTTCGTTCGTATCGCAGGCACCGCCAGACGGCGGGAATGTCGAACGAGCGGAAGGGGTCGGGCGAATGATCGAATCAGCGGCACGTACATTGGCAAAGGAGCTGGTATCCCGGCGCGAGGAGATCAATCGCGAGCTCAGCCGCAACGGTGTGCGTTCCGGCGTATACAAGGACGGCGAATATCACGATCGGTTGTTCCCCTATGATCCCGTGCCGCGCATCATCGAATCCGATGAGTTCGACCGTCTTGAAGCAGGCCTTAAGCAGCGTGTGCAGGCGTTGAACGCCTATCTGAACGACATCTATTCCGATAAGCAGATCGTTCACGACGGCGTGATACCCGAGGAATTCGTCTACATGTCGGCCGGCTATTATCCGCAAGTGAACGGCGTCACCCCGCCTGGAGGCGTGTTCGTAGGGCAAAGACATGACACGTCCGACACGATTTGCCGTATCGGTTTTTTATGGCATAATAGACAAGTTGCTTTGCAACAATGGATAAGTGTCCGAGCGGTCTAAGGAGCACGCCTCGAAAGCGTGTGAGGGCGAACCCCTCCGCGAGTTCGAATCTCGCCTTATCCGCCAATACAGAAAACCGCAGCCCAACGGCTGCGGTTTTCTGTTATGTAACGGTTCTTATCGCCAAAGCATCCTTGGTCGCTTTAGGCGATACAGGTGCCGTCTATGTGCATCGGTTCTGACTACTCGGATTGCTGGGACAGCACTGCCTCGTCAACAAGCGGATAGCCCAGCTCGTAGGCATGCCAGAGCCTTGCCTTTGCCGTATCGGCAAGCCAGGCAAGGGTGTTCTTGGAAATATGCTTCGAATCCGTAAGAGCCGTGAGATAGGATCGAGCGCAATTCATCTCGATGGCGGCGAGCGTTGGAGTCTCAATCATATTCGCCGGGTCGTGAACGGTCTGCGGATGCGAAATCAGCTGGTCGACGGCATACACTTTCTGCCGTGGATCCGAGCTCGCACCGGAGAGCGAGACCAGACGTTGGGCTGCGGTCTTATGGGCGTCGCTGGCCGCCAATGTGGCGTTATCGACGCCACGTGCGGCCAATACGCCAAGCGAGAAACCCGCACGATCCTCTTCCAAGGCGATATCGAGCAATACGTCAGTGTCCATATCGAGCTTGACCAACGCGCCGAAATCCACGCTGGGCGCAGATGCCGCGGCGAGTCCCAAGCGTCCTGCGAGCTGCTGGGCCGTATAAGCCGCCTGTGCGGCGTGTACGATGCCTTCAGCGGCTCTTGCCGGGCAGGAGACGGACACGGAGGACCAGGACGAGGCTGCGATCAGGGCGTTGAGGTAGCGGCTCATCAGCGGTCTGCCGGCTGCCATGGCGCTATTGCCGGATACGGCGGATTCGTAGGCGCTTTCACAAGTGTCTGGTTTGGCGGCCTCATTGACCTGTGCTTCGAGATTCGGAGTCGAGCATCCCGCAAGAGACAGAAGAAGGGCTCCGGCGGCTGCTATCGCCAGAGCCTTTGTGCCATGAAGGGAAGCGTCTCGAAGTGTCTGCATAAAACAGTAGAATAAACACTAACTATGACCATATGAGCCTAGTACGCAATAATTTAAAGGGAGGTCTTGCGGAACATGGAACTGGACCTGGCAGGAATTCATAAGCTCGCAGCGGAGCAGGGTATTGACGCTGAAACACTTGATGATGCTCTTTCCGAGGCGTTGCGTCTCGCATATCTGAAGACGCCGCATGCCGCCAAGCATGCACGTATTGAACTTGACGATCGCGCCGGCACGTTCACCGTGTGGGCCGCCGACGAGATTCCCGGAACCCCGACCGAGGAGAATCCGCATCCCGCACCCACGCTGGGTGAGGAATACGACGACACTCCCAAGGATTTCGGCCGTCTCGCTGCCGCCACCGCTCGTCAGGTCATCACGCTGCTGTTCCGTCATGCCGAGGATGAGAAGATCTTCGGTGCGTTCAGCGGCCAGAAGGGCAAGCTGATTACCGGCATCGTGCAGCAGGACGTGAAGGACTCCTCCAACGTGCATATTGCCATGGGCGATGTGGAAGCATTGCTGCCGCGTCGTGAGCAGGTGCCTGGTGAGCGTTATCGCCATGGCGAGCGTCTGCGCGTCTACGTGGTGAACGTTGGCCGTGGTCTGAAGGGGCCGGAGATCATCGTCTCCCGTTCCCATCCGGAACTGGTGCGTTGCCTGTTCGAACGCGAGGTTCCCGAACTGGTTTCCGGCGCGGTGTCGATTATGGCCATCGCTCGAGAGGCCGGCGCGCGAACCAAGATCGCGGTCAAGGCCAACACCGAAGGCGTCAATCCGAAGGGTGCCCTGATTGGCCCCGGCGGTGCTCGCGTTCGTGCGGTGATGGAGAACCTTGGCCAGGAGAAGATCGATATCGTCGATTACTCCGACGATCCGGCAAAGTTCGTCGCATCGGCGCTGTCCCCGGCGGTTGCCACCGGCGTTCAGATCATCAGCGAGAAGAACAAGACCGCCATCGCCTTCATCCACGATGACCAGCTGTCGCTGGCCATCGGCAAGGAAGGCCAGAACGCTCGTCTTGCCGCCAAGCTTACCGGCTGGAAGATCGGCATTGAGTCCGCTGAGACCCATGCCAAGAAGATGGCCGGGCAGACCGAGCAGGCGGACGAGTAATCCAACGCTTTGGGTATGCTTGTGCCGGAAATTATCAGGCATAAGTAGGCTCTTAGTCGAACGACGAGGATACACACGATTATGGTTGCACGATGAACAGGCTCACCGTCATCGAGCATTGACTGCGCGGGCGCGTGGTCACAGATAGGAGAACAAGTAGTGGCAAAACCACGCGTATATGAAATCGCCAAGGACCTTGGCCTCGACAGCAAGACCGTGCTGGAGAAGCTGAAGGATATGGGGGAGTTCGTCAAGTCGGCTTCCTCCACTGTCGAGCCGCCGGTCGAGCGTAAGCTCAAGGCAGCCCTGGCTCCGAAGGGCGACGGCGCAGCCAAGGGTAAAGGCAAAGAACAGCCGAAGGCAGCTGTTCCCAAGGCAACCCCGAAGCCGATCGCAAAGCCTGGTCCGGCAAAGCCCGGTCCCGCTAAGCCGGGCGCGGCTAAGCATTCCGCCGTACCAGGGCCCAAGCCTCATAGGAACAACAACCCCCAGCAGCGTGGCGATAGGCCCGCCGCTCAGCATGCGCAGCAGTCCAAGCCTGGCGCACGCCCCGCCAAGCCGGGGCCCAAGCCCACTCCGGGCCAGCACGCAGCACAGGGCGGTTCCTCGGCGCAGCGTCCGCATACTCCAGGCCCGCGCCCAGGCAATAATCCATTCAGCCGTAAGCAGGGCATGCATACTCCGACGCCGGGTGATATTCCGCGTCCGCATCCGATGGCTCGCCCGACGGTGAACAACAACGCGGATAGGCATGGCGGTCGCGGTCGTGGCGGTCGTGGCGGATTCCGTGGAGGTCGTCCGGCCCAGGGCGGGCAGGGCGCACGTCCGGGGCAGTGGGGACAGAACCGTAATGGCGGTGGCGCACAGCGCGGCGGCCAGCAGAGCGGCGGAGCACGTGGTGGCTTCCGCAGCGGCGGTCAGCAGAACAACTTCCCGAGCAGCGCTCCGAACAATGGTCCCGCTCGTGGCGGCGGTCGTGGTCGCGGCGGTACCGCAGGCGCATTCGGCCGTCAGGGTGGCAAGTCTTCGAAGGCCCGCAAGAACAGGCTGGCGAAGCGCCGCGAATATGAGGAGATCAAAGCACCGACCATCGGCGGCGTGCGTATTCCGCGCGGCGACGGTCAGGTGATTCGTCTGCGTCAGGGTGCAAGCCTTGCCGATCTGGCCGAGAAGATCAACGTCAATCCGGCAGCCCTTGTCACCGTGATGTTCCATCTCGGTGAGATGACTACGGCCACGCAGTCCCTCGATGAGGCGACCTTCCAGATCCTTGGCGAGGAGATCGGCTGGGATATCAAGCTGGTTTCCGCCGAAGAGGAAGACAAGGAACTGCTGCAGCAGTTCGACATCGACCTTGACGAAGAGGAACTGCAGGACGACAAGGATCTCAAGCCTCGTCCGCCGGTCGTCACCGTTATGGGTCACGTCGATCACGGTAAGACCCGACTGCTGGACACCATCCGTCGAAGCAACGTCATCGAAGGCGAGGCTGGCGGCATTACCCAGCGTATCGGTGCATATCAGGTTTCCGTCACCCTTGAAGGCGAACAGCGCAAGATCACCTTCCTCGACACCCCTGGCCATGAGGCCTTCACCGCCATGCGTGCACGTGGTGCCGAGCTTACCGATGTCGCGATCCTCGTGGTCGCCGCGGATGACGGCGTGATGCCGCAGACCGTCGAAGCCATCAACCACGCCCAGGCGGCACACGTGCCGATCGTGGTGGCGGTGAACAAGATCGATAAGGAAGGCGCCAATCCTGATAAGGTGCGTGGTCAGCTCACCGAGTTCGGTCTTGTGCCGGAGGAATACGGTGGCGACACCATGTTCGTTGACATCTCCGCCAAGCAGGGCACGAACGTCGACAAGCTGCTGGAAGCCGTGCTGCTCACGGCCGACGCCGAGCTCGACCTGCGCGCCAACCCGGATATGGACGCTCGCGGCGCCACCATCGAAGCGCGACTCGACAAGGGTCGCGGTGCCGTGGCCACCGTGCTGGTGCAGTCCGGTACCCTCCATGTGGGCGATTCGATTGTTGCCGGTACCTCGTATGGCCGCGTGCGCGCCATGCTTGACGAGAACGGCAAGCAGATGAAGACCGCAGGCCCGTCCTGCCCGGTGCAGGTGCTCGGCCTTACCTCCGTGCCTACCGCAGGCGATCTCTTCCTCGTGGCCGGCGACGACCGCGCGGCACGTCAGATCGCCGAGAAGCGTCAGGCCACTGAGCGCGCCGCACAGTTGGCGAAGCGTCGCAAGATCGTCTCCCTCGAAAGCCTGAAGGAGCAGTTCGCCAAGTCCGAGGTGGATATGCTCAACATCGTCATCAAGGGCGATTCCTCCGGTTCCGTCGAGGCACTGGAAGACTCCCTGATGAAGATCGAGGTCTCCGACGAGGTCGGCATCCAGGTCATCCACCGTGGTGTCGGCGCCATCACCCAGAACGATGTCAACCTGGCAACCGTCGACAAGGCCGTCATCATCGGCTTCAATGTGCGTCCGAACCGTCAGGTGGCTGATCTGGCCGAGCGCGAAGGCGTGGAGATCAAGTACTACTCGATCATCTACAAGGCCATCGAAGACATCGAGGCGTCCCTCAAGGGCATGCTGAAGCCGGAATACGAGGAGGTCACCACCTCCCACTCCGAGATCCGCGAGATCTTCCGTTCCTCCAAGTTCGGCAACATCGCCGGCGTCATGGTGCAGGACGGCGAGGTCAAGCGTGGTACGAAGTGCCGTATTCTGCGCAACGGCGTGGCTACCGTCAACGATCTGGAGATCTCCTCTCTGCGTCGTTTCAAGGACGATGTGCAGTCCGTCAAGGAAGGCTACGAGGCCGGTATCAACCTCGGCAGCTTCAACGACATCGAGATCGGCGACATCATCGAGACCTTCGAGATGCGCGAGATCGAGCGTAAGTAGGCGCCGTATTCGGCAACGCCAACCGTATGAATGATCAGTGTACGTTTCCGATTCACAGGAATACTGTGGGTCGGAAACGTGCACTGACTTCGTTTAATGAGCCTATGCCCGGGTGGATTCTCGCATGATACCGAAATCCAAGACGGCAAATTCCCGCACCGGGAATGGCGGTGCGGGAATTCGTAACCAAACGATGCAAGACGATATAAGACGAAACAAGCTATGTAAGGAAGATTCATGGCAGGAACCAACCCACGCGCCGCGCGTATCGCGGCACTGATCCAGCGTGTGATCGCCTCCTCGATGGAGGCCCAGTTGCATGACAAGCGTCTGGCGAATATCACCATCACCGAGGTTCGTGTGACCAACGATCTGCAGCTCGCCAAAGTATATTGGACCCAGCTTGGTCATGAAGGCCACGAAGATGGCGAACGCAAGCGTGCCCAGCAGGCGCTGAACCAGGCCAAGGGCCGTCTGCGCTCCCTGGTGGGAACCAAGGCGGGTCTGCGCCTGACGCCGCAGCTGCAATTCGTATTCGACGAGGTGCCCGGCGAGGCACATGAGATCGAAGACATTCTCGCTGTGGCTCGCAAGCGCGACGAGGAACTCGCCAAGGCGCGTGAAACCGCCCAGTATGCCGGTGAGGCCGATCCGTACAAGCATCCTGAGGAGACCGCGGAAGATCCGGAATCGGATGGTTGGGACGATGACGACGATTGGGACGATGACGACGATTGGGACGATGACGACGAAGCCTGAGCCATGCGGCTTGCTGTTGGTGGACAAGCCTCAGGGGGTTACCAGTTTCGATATGGTCGCCGCTGTGCGCGGCACCCTGCATATTAAGAAAGTCGGGCATGCCGGCACATTGGACCCGATGGCCACCGGTCTGCTGGTCATCGCTTTCGGGCGTGCCACGCGCTTGCTGAGCGCCATTGTGGAGCACGATAAGACCTATGAGGCGACCATACGCCTTGGCCTGAGCAGCACCACCGATGATGCCGAGGGTGAGATTCGCCGTTATGATGCCGCCGAAGGAGTCCGGGCACTGAATCTGGCCACCGACCTTCAACAGGCGAGGCAACAGGTGGAAGACGCCATCGGCAGGGACTTTCTCGGCACCATCGAACAGGTTCCCAATACGTTCTCCGCCATCAAAATCAACGGCAAACGTGCCTACGATCTTGCCCGTGAAGGCAACGACGTGGAGCTTACGGCGCGCAAGGTCGTCATCGGCGAATTCACCGTGCGTGACGTGCGACAAGGATACGTCGGCATGGCGGACGCGACGTGCCCATTGAGTGAATCGGCCGACGCGGATCATGCGGAACCGGTACTCGATGTGGATGTGCGTGTCAGTTGCTCGTCCGGCACGTATATTCGCGCACTGGCACGTGATCTGGGAGCGAAGCTCGGTGTGGGAGGATACCTGACCAGACTGCGTCGTACCCGAGTCGGTCGTTATGCGCTGCCCGACGATGCCAGTGGGCGTGTCGATGCCAAGGTCGATCGGGAACGTGTTATTACGGCGCATACCGAGCGAAAAACCTTCACAAATCGTGAGGGGGAGACCATCACCCGTAATCGGGCCGTGCTCGATACACCGTACGGGCAGGGCGCCGAACGTACCGCATGGGTGCTCCATCACGCGCTGAGTATGCTGGAGGCCGCGCAGGGGGCTATGCCTACCGTGGCCATTAGCGGGGAGGAAGCCATGGAGTTACGCTTCGGCCGCCGTATCGAGCGGGTGGTGAGTCAGGACACCGTAGCCTATGTTCCCGCCGATGCGAACGAGCGGAGCGAGGCCGACGTCGTGGCCATCATCGGCCGCGCCAATGCGCATCAGGCCAAGCCGATTACCGTGTTCCCCGTGCAATAACGGCTTGGAACGCCGCCTGCTACAGTGGATGCGGCGCAACGTAGGAACGTGAACGCAAAGAGCACAACGCGAAGGACATCACGCATGAACATCACGACTTTGATCCCCGACGAGCACGGCGACATCGAATGGCCCGATGTGGATAAGGACCGCCGCGTAGTGATTACGCTGGGGGCATTCGATGGCATGCATCGCGGTCACCAGGCGGTGATCGACCGGGTCGTGGAACTCGCCAAGCGGCATGATGCCGGTTCTGCGGTGATGCTGTTCGATCCACGCCCGGCGTTTGTACATGCGCACGGCGGCAACACGCCGGAAGTGGATGCCGATGCGCTTTCCGGTGTGGATGAGCGCATCGCCGCCATGGAGCGGGCCGGCATCGAACAGGTGTATGTGGTGCGTTATTCGTTGGCCTTTGCGGAAAAGTCCTATATCTTCTTCCTTGGCCAGCTCACCGGCAAGCTTGGCATGCGTACGTTGGTGCTTGGCTCCGACGCCGCATTGGGCGCAGGGCGTAAAGGCGACGTGCAGGCGATTGCGAATCTTGCGGCAGCCACCGGTGTTTTCGAACTGGATGTGGTGGATGATCGCGGGCCCGGCGAAGTGCGTATTCCACGCAATTGGACGCCGCAGATGCCCAGCAAGTGGGGCGAGCCGGCCAATCCGCTGGAAGGCGCGACCAAGGCCGAGCGGCGTGCGTGGAGCAAAAAGCACCAGGCCAAGCCCGTGCGTACATGGAGTTCCAGCAATGTTCGCTATCTGCTGGGCAACGGAAGGATCAACGAGGCCGATGCGATTCTCGGCCATCTGCATGCGGTGACCGGTGAAGTGGTGCATGGTGAGGAACGCGGGCGTTCCATCGGATTCCCCACTGCCAACCTGGGCGCGAGCATCACCGGGTATCTGCCGGTGGATGGCGTATACGCCGGTTGGCTGGTCGATTTTGGCAAGGCTTCTGCGAACGCGGGGCTTGAGGATCGTGTGGAACTGGTGCGTAACGCGGTCGGCGCGCAGCGCTGGCCGGCTGCTATCTCCATCGGCACCAAACCCACGTTCAGCGAAGCCACCGGCAGATACGAACGCGTGGTCGAAGCCTACTGCCTGAGCGAGGACTGGCTTGAACTGTATGGCCACACCGTGCGGGTGGAGTTTGCCGGATTCCTGCGACCGCAGGTGAAATTCGGCAGCGCGGATGAGCTGGTTGCCGAACTCAAGCGCAATGTGCAGACCACCAGGGAGATCACCTCACGGCAGTGAGACGTGGGCAGGAGACTACCTGCCTGCAAGTCCCAGCGATTCCAATGCGTCACGCAGCGAATCGACCTGTATGATGTTCAGCCCCGCCACGGAGACCCGCTTGCGCAGCACCGGTGTGACCGCGGTGGTGAACCCCAGTCTTGCGGCTTCACGCAACCGGTATTCCAAGCGTGGCACCGGCCTGACCTGGCCGGTGAGCGAGATCTCGCCTATTGCGCAGGTGGTTCGGGCGATAGGCGTGTGCTTAGCGGCGCTGGCCAGCGCCGCGACAATCGACAGGTCGCATCCGGGTTCCTTGGCGATGCCGCCTGCGATGGTGGATACATAAAGATCATTGCCCAGCAGGTTGAGTTTGCCGTGGCGGTACAGCACGGCCGTCAGCATGGCGATACGGCTGTTATCCACGCCATTGACGGCTCGTCGTGGCGTAGGCAGCACGGAGTCGGTGACCAATGCCTGCACTTCGATGGGCAACGACCGATGACCGTCGAGTGTGAACGTGACGCATGTACCTTCGACCGGTGTGCTGCCGGCATCCCCGTTCGAGGACAGGAACAGGCCTGAAGGGTCGATTACCTCTTCGATGCCTTCGCCGCTCATATCGAAGCATCCGACCTCATCGGTCGGCCCGAAACGGTTCTTTACCGCGCGCAGCAGTCGTAGTGCGGTTGCGCTATCGCCTTCGAACTGGCATACCACATCCACCAGGTGCTCCAATGTGCGTGGGCCGGCGATAGAGCCATCCTTGGTCACATGCCCCACCAGCAGCACCGGTACGTCCAGGGTTTTCGCGGTGTCGATAAGCGCGCTTGCCACTTCGCGCACCTGGGTCGAACCCCCCGAAATGCCATCGACATCCTGCGAGATGATGGTCTGCGCCGAATCGACGATGGCGAGTGTGGGCTTATAGCGTTCGATCAGTCCAAGCGCCGTGGCGAGATCGGTGGTGGCCGCGAGCAGAAGATTCGGCTCCACGGCGTTGATGCGTGTGGCGCGTAGGCGGACTTGCGCCTGGGATTCCTCGCCGGAGATATACAATACGGTGCCGTTGGCGTTCCGGTAGGAACGGGCGATATTGCCGGCGGTTTCGAGCAGCAGCGTGGATTTGCCGATGCCAGGCTCTCCGGCGATCAGCACTACGGAACCCGGAACGATGCCGCCGCCGAGTACGCGGTCGAATTCCTGGAATCCGGTGGCGACGCGTTCCACACTGTCCGTTGCGACATCGGTGATCGCGGTGGCGGCGCTAGACGCGATGGCGTCGCTTGCCTTGGTCCGCGAGGTGCGCCCCGGTTCCGCTGTACGGGAGCGTGCGGCCGGGCGTGCCTCGTGGAATTCCTCGACCGTCCCCCATTGGCCGCATTCGGGGCAACGGCCCACCCATTTCGGGCCGCTCCAACCGCATTCTGAACATAGGTATTGCACGGACGTCTTTGCCATGGAACCGACGCTACCGGGGCAAAGCGACAAGTCCATATGCGAGCCTTGAGCGTCAGGCGGCTGTGTCACAATCGGATTATGCCGAATACACGCAGTTCATCGCATCGCAAGTTGTTCATTGTCATCATCGCGGCTGTGGCGATCATCGTATTGTCCATGATGTCGGCTTTCGTCTGGCCCGGCTGGGCATTGAGCAAGCAGGTCGATCAGTCGCAGCAACAGCAGGTTGCGGAGCCGACCAAGCCTAGCATCGATGCCGCTGCCTTGCCGAAGGACGCCACCGAATTGCTTAAGGCCATGCCCGATAGTGTGCTGAATTATGCCCGTACCAAGGCGGACGCTTCCGAAACCTGGAAGTCGGCTTCGCCGTTGGAGGAATATACGGTGACCTATGGCACTGGCGCGAAGAGCGGCAATATCACTGTGATCGTCGGGCAATGGAGCGCATCCGATTCCGCGAAAACGCAGTATGATTCCCTGACCGGCAATCTCAGCGGCAAGACGTTGTATTCCGGGGCGGTGAAGGTGCAAGGCAATGAGACCGGGGAATACGTGATTAAGGAAAATGCAGAGAACCCGAAATTCGCAACGGCGGTGTGGTACAACGATACGGTCGTGTTTCAGGCCACCGGTCCTGCGAGCGGCATAGAACGTTTCGTCCAGAAGTTCCCATTGTGATACACGGGTGTGGCGCATAGTCCGCAAGAACGTGTATAGTTTGAAAAGTTGCAACTTTACGATTAATCGGAATGGAGGCTTCAGATGGGTTCCGTCATCAAGAAGCGCCGCAAGCGGATGAGCAAGAAGAAGCACCGCAAACTGCTGCGTAAGACCCGCCACCAGCGCAAGTAGTCTTACAAGGCTTTAAGGCATTGAAACCCCGCGAGGCATACGCCCGCGGGGTTTGTTTATCTAGCGATGCGCATCACCGGGTTGCGAGGAATCGGAAATACCGTGTGCCGGTCATGACAAAACGGCCCGGCGGAATCATTGTCCGCAGGGCCGCTTCGCAGTGTTCAGCCGTTGACGATGGCGCGCGTCACTTGTTGGAATTGGTCAGGATGCGCGGTCCGTCAGGGTTGCCCACGATCACGGTGTCGACCATGTTGAGGAACAGGCCGTGTTCCACGACGCCCACGGTGTTGATAAGATCCTCGGCCAGCTCAGTCGGGTGGTCGATGCGTTCAAGATGCAGATCAACCACGAAGTTGTTCTCGTCGGTGCGTACTTCCTTGCCGTCCGCATCCAGTCGCAGCACCGGCTTATAGCCCTTGGCCTCGAACTTCTTGACGACCTGGCCGGCGCCGAACGGAATCACCTCGACGGGCAGCGGGAACTTGCCGATGGTGTCCACCACCTTGGATTCGTCGACGATCCAGACGATCTTGTTGGAATTGGTCGCCACGATCTTCTCCCACAGCAGTGCGGCGCCGCCGCCCTTGATGCCATTGAAGTCCTTGTCGACCTCATCGGCGCCGTCGATGGTCACATCGATGTGATCGACGTCATCGATGTCCACGATCTTGATGCCGAAGCTTTCGGCCTGTTCCTGCGTGCGGCGGGAGGTGGTGACGCCGGTGAACTGCAGTCCTTCCTCCTGCACGCGGCGGCCGAGCTCATCCACCAGGAACCTTACGGTGGAACCGGTGCCGAGTCCGGCGATCATGCCGTTGTGAACAAGCTTGGCGGCTTCGATGCCGGCTGCCTTCTTCATTGCGTCCTGTTGTGCTTTATCCATGCCTTCTCCTTGTTGTATGGGCGCTGTGCAGCGTCATTGCCAGTAGTTGATTCCATCCTACCGCGCCATGATGGCGACGGTATGCTCTGCCTATTGTAGTGTGCGGGGCTACCGTCTGGTGAATGGCGCATTGACGAGGTGCAGGTTGCCGTCGCCGTCCACATATCCTTCCACTTCGAGGAAGCCGTGAATATGCATCGGTTCGCCAGTGAAATAAGGGCTGGTCTTCGGAGCGGGGGAGAAGACCAGGTCGCCTGAGACGCGCAGGCCGGAGGAGGCTCCGACGTGAGCCGTTGGGCGGGATGGCGAGGGGGCGGCTGACTGAGGTAGGGATGTTGCGGTTGCGGCGTTGTCGACATTGGTACGCTGCGTGCGGCCGAAGAGCTCATCGGAGGGCGGCAGGACCGCGTCATCCCGCTGCTCAGATTGTTTCACAGGCTGTTTCACGCGGTGCTCCGCTGTCGTTTCTGCCGTCGTCGCCGGCTTGTCGTCGCCGGTTGCCTCGTCCACGGCATATTGCGGTCTGAGCGAGTCGGCGCTCGCTTTGCCTTCCAGAACCAGCTGAACATCCGGAGGCACGTCAGTGCCCTCGGCGTAATCGGAATGCAGCAGGGATTGCCATCCTTCAATGGGCAGATAGCCGTCCTTGGCGCCGGAACGGCAGTCCGTGGCGTACCCACGCGCCAGCTCGTCGACCAGTTCGTTGCCGACGTTGCCGGCATGGCCTTTCACCCATCGAAAGTCGACGGGGCCTTCCCTTTTGGCGATTTCGGCATCGATGGCCTTGATCAGTTCAACGTTTTTCACAGGCTTCTTCTGCGAATTCCTCCAGCCGTTTCTTTTCCAGCCCTTCACCCACTTGGTGGAGCAGTTGATGGCGTACTGCGAATCGGATTCGATGAGCAGCGGCTCGGCGCCGGGGTGCGCGCGCAGGGCTTCGAGCACGGCGCACAGTTCCCCAATCTGATTGGTGCCGTTGGTGGCGCCACCGTGGTCGTACCCGCGCTCATCGTGATGGTGCCCTTCCGTGCCGCCGGCGTTCTTGGCATGATCGGCCCATGCCCATCCCATGGGACCGTTGGGATTGCCCAGTGCAGAGCCGTCTGTGGAGATCGTAATCGTCATGCCTATAACCCTACGAAGTCCGTCCGACGCTGCCGCACGCCGTCATATTGCTAGGTGGGTGCGGTTGCGCGGATTTCCCGTATGGGTGGTAGCGAAGGCATATGCGCAGATGGCTGCATGGATACAGGAAAGCGCCTGCCTCTGATTCTTGTGGACCAGAGACAGGCGCTTAGGCTAGGGAACGGAACGGGGACTACTCGGCCAGAGCCTTGTCCACGACCTCGGTCGCCTCGGCAAGCACCTTATCCAGAGCCTGGGGAGACTCGAAGGACTCGGCGTACACCTTGTAGATGTTCTCGGTGCCGGAGGGGCGTGCCGCGAACCAATTGTTCTCGGTGGTGACCTTCAGACCGCCGATCTTGGCGTGGTTGCCAGGGGCCTCGGTGAGCTTGGCGGTGATGTCCTCGCCGGCCAGCTGCGTGGCCTCGACGTCGTCGCCGGTGAGCTTGGCGAACTTCTGCTTCTGCTCGAGCGTGGTCGGGGTATCGACGCGCTTGTACCAGCTTTCGCCGAAACGCTCCACCTGCTCCTGGTGCAGCTGGGCCGGGTTCTTGCCGGTCTTGGCGGTGATTTCCGCAGCCAGCAGGTCGGGGATCAGGCCGTCCTTGTCAGTGGTCCACACGCGGCCGTCCTTGCGCAGGAAGGACATGCCGGAGCTTTCCTCGCCGCCGAAGGCGACCTCGCCCTTGAACAGCGGATCCACGAACCACTTGAAGCCGACCGGTACCTCAACGAGCTTGGCGTTGATGGATGCGGCCACGCGGTCGATCAGGGAGGAGGACACGAGGGTCTTGCCGATGCCGGCGTTTTCCGGCCAACCCGGGCGGTTGCCGCCGAACAGGTACTCCACGCACACGGCGATGTAGTGGTTCGGGTTCATCACGCCCCAGTTCGGGCAGACGATGCCGTGGCGGTCGGCGTCCGGATCGGTGCCGCCGACCAGATCGTACTTGTCCCATGCGCCGTTGTTGAGAGAATCCACCAGACCCTTCATGGCGTACGGGGAGCTCGGATCCATACGGATCTTGCCGTCATGGTCGATGGTCATGAAGCTCCAGGTCGGGTCGACCTGCGGGCGCACCACGTCGATGGTCAGGTTGTACTTCTCGTTCATGAGCGGCCAGTAGTTGACCGAAGCGCCGCCGAGCGGGTCGATGCCCAGGCGCACGCCGGAGGAACGGATCACGTCGAAGTCGATGACGTTTTCCAGATCGGCCACGTAATGCTCACGGAAGTCGAAGCGCTCGACCAGATCGGACTTGATGGCCTGCTCGAACGGCACGCGCTTGACGTTCTTGAAATCGCCGAGCAGCTCGTTGGCGCGGTCGGCGATGGCGTTGGTCACGTCGGCCGGTGCCGGGCCGCCGGTGACCGGGTCGTACTTGAAGCCGCCGTCGGTGGGCGGGTTGTGGGACGGAGTGACAACGATGCCATCGGCCAGGCCGTCGCCGGTGAAGCGCTGGGTGCCGTCGGCGGCGCGGTTGTGGGTCAGGATGGCCTGGGAGACAACCGGGGTCGGGGTGAAGTCGTCACGGGAATCGATGCGTACGCGCACGCCGTTGGCGACGAGTACCTCGATGGCGGTCTTCCATGCCGGCTCGGACAGGGCGTGGGTGTCACGGCCGATGTACAGCGGGCCGGTCACGCCGGCCTTCTTGCGGTATTCGGCGATGGCCTGAGTGATGGAGACGATGTGGGCCTCGTTGAAGGAGGTCTTCAGAGACGATCCGCGGTGTCCGGAGGTGCCGAAGGAGACGCGCTGCTCCGGGACGTTGGGGTCGGGGACGACGTCGTAGTACTTGCCAATGACTTCGTCGACATTGATCAGATCTGCTGGGGTGGCGGGTTTGCCCGCATTATTTGCAACCATGCGCTCTATTGTGCCACGGACCATAGGCGAATGTGCGGTAATGTCATGTTTTGTTCATTGAAAACGTTGGCATAAATTCGCTGTTCAGCGTGTCGAAGATGGCAGTAGATATATGACAGCAAACCTTTACGTTGCCGAGCGAAAGTTTTGCCAATCGTGTAAACATAGGGTAAGCTAATTTTCATTCGACTACTCGCAGGGTTGCTAGTCCATTACGACGCAAGACCTGAGGCTCGGCATATGCATGCCGTGTCTCAGGTCTTTTTTGTTTGTGGCGGCACAGCGCAGGAACGAAGAATGACAATGTACAGGAAGGAAGAGAACATGGCTGAGTCAACCGCGTCTCAGATCATCGCCGCGATCGGTGGTGCTGAGAATGTCCGCAGTCTCACTCATTGCGCCACGCGTCTGCGTTTCGAACTCGTGGATGCCGGCAAAGTCGATCAGGCCCGTCTCGACGGTACCAAGGGTGTGCTCGGTACCGTGCCGCAGTCGGGCGACCGCTACCAGGTCGTTATCGGAGGCGGAGTCGCCAACGTATACGAAGACATCATGCATCTGCCGGAGATGGCCAAGGCCGGGGCGTCCGCAGGCAAGGCTGCGAAAAGCACCGGCGAGATGACCGATGCCGAGGTCAAGGCGGCGGAACGCGCCAAGGCCCGCGGCAAGTTCGCATGGCTTGATTCGTTCTTCGAATACCTTTCCGATTCGTTCCGCCCGATCCTGGGCGTGCTGCTCGGCGCATCCATCATCATCGCTCTGGTCAACCTGCTCATCTCGCTGAACGTCATTCCGAACGACGAAGCCTCCGCGGGCTGGGTGTTCATCAAGGCCATCTGGAAGGGCGTATTCTACTTCCTGCCGATTATGGTCGCCTACAATGCCGCCAAGAAGCTGAAGGTCGACCCATGGCTGGGCGGCGCGATCATGGGCATGCTCATGACCCCGCAGTTCACCAGCCTGATGGACACCAAGACCTTCCCCGACACCACGTGCGTTACCAACGCGGCGCTCGGCACCACCTCCTGCACGGCCAAGATCTTCGGTCTGCCGATGCTGCTGAGCGACTACTCCGGCAACGTGTTCGTGCCGTTGCTCATGGCCGCCGTGCTGGCAGTCGTCTACCACGGATTGAAGAAGATCATCCCCGAAAGCGTGCAGCTGGTCTTCGTCCCGTTCTTCTGCATGATCATCGTCGGTGCCCTGACAGCCTTCCTCATCGGACCGCTGGGCGTCTGGGCAGGCAACGAGCTCGGTATTGGCCTGTCCTGGATGAACACCCATGCTCCGTTCGTCTTCGCCATCATCATCCCGCTGCTGTACCCGTTCCTGGTGCCGCTGGGTCTGCACTGGCCGCTCAATGCCCTCATGATCATGAACATCAACACGTTGGGATACGACTTCATCCAGGGCCCGATGGGCACTTGGAACTTCGCCTGCTTCGGCGCCACCGCCGGTGTGCTCTTCCTGTCCATGCGTGACAAGGATCCGGTTATGCGCCAGACCTCGCTCGGTGCGCTTGCCGCAGGCCTGCTCGGCGGCGTTTCCGAGCCGTCCTTGTATGGCATCCACCTGCGCTACAAGATGGTCTACAAGCGCATGTTGGTCGGCTGCGCCACCGGTGGCGTCGTCATCGCCATTCTCGGCTGGCTCTTCCCGTCCACCGTCGCCTCCGGTCAGGTCGTGCACGGGGTGACCACTACGGCATTCGCCTTCACCTCCCTGCTGACCATCCCGGTGTTCAACCAGATGTGGGTGTACGGCGTGTCCATCGCAGCATCGTTCATCGTGTCCTTCCTGATGGTTGCCATGTTCGACTACCGCACTCCGGAACAGAAGGCCGAAGCCAAGCAGCGTGCCGCCGACTATGCCGCTGAAAAGGCCGCTGCCAAGGGCAAGTCCGCTGATGCCCCGGCAGCCGTCGAAGCCGCCCCGGCAGCCGAGACCGGTACGAAGACCGCTGTGGAGACCACCACTGTGGGATCTCCGCTGTCCGGCCATATCGTGTCCCTCGACGAGTCCGGCGATCCGGTGTTCGCTTCCCGTGCCCTGGGTGAAGGAGTCGCCATTCAGCCGACCGATTCCACCGTGGTGGCCCCGGTGTCCGGCGTGCTGTCCACCGTGGCCGAAACCGGCCATGCCTTCGGCATCAAAACCGATGACGGCGTGGAGGTGCTCGTGCACGTCGGCATCGATACCGTGAAGATGAATGGCGAGGGCTTCGCCGTCGCCGTAAAGACCAATCAGCGAGTGAGTGCTGGTGATACGCTGGTCACGGTTGATTTCGATAAGGTCAAGGAAGCTGGCTACAGCACTACAACGTTGATGACGGTAACCAACACCATGGCCCTGGCCTCGGTCACCCCGAGGACGGATATCGATGTGAAGGCCGGTGATGCAGTGCTCGACATCCAGCACTGACGACATCGACGTCGGGAAGGGAACGAAAACAGTGGAAGTGCTTCGCGTATTCAATAACAATGTTGTCTTGGCGAAAGACGGGAAAAGCGAAGTGATTCTCACTGGGCGTGGCCTTGGCTTCCAAGCCAAGCCGGGGCAGCGTATTGACGAGTCCAAGGTCGTCAGGCGATTCGTCCCCTCCGACGGTCGTGATCCGGATCATATGGCGGAACTGCTGGCAGATATTCCGCCTGAGATCATTCGATTGGTCGCTGAAGCCATGACGAGGATCGGCATGGGCGCCCAGGTTGAGCGGCGCCCGGCTCTTGTCATGGCTTTGGCCGATCACCTGACCGGTGCCATTCGGCGCATCAACAAAGGAGTCAACGTCGAATATCCGCTGCAGGCGGAAGTGCAGTCGTTGTATGCGCGAGAGTATGAGCAGGCGGAAAAGCTTGTGGCGATACTCAACACGTATCTCGGCGGAATCCTCCCTGAAGGCGAAGTGTCCGCCTTTGCGATGCATCTGGTCAATGCCGGGTTCACTACGGGGGATCTGTCGCGCACATATAAGATCACGGGCGTGATTCAGCAGATGCTCAAGGTCATCGAGCAGTCATACGGGGTGAAGCTCGATCAGCACAGCGTCAACGTCGGTCGTTTCATTACGCATCTGCGCTATCTGTTCGTTCGCATCAGCCAGAACAAGCAGCTTGATCGAGAGCCGCAGCCGATCATCAACTCGATTAAGGAAACCTATTCCGATGCCATGCGTTGCGCCGACAAGATCGCTGCTGTCGCGGCATTGCGGTTGGACGCGCATCTTACCGAGGACGAAGTGGCCTATCTTGCCTTGCATATCTCCCGCGTCACCATGGATGCGGTGGAGGATGGCGTCAGCGCATAGTCCTATCCAATATATGAAAAGCTAGGGGGATTGCCTACGGCCAGACTTGCGTCCATCGTTCAGTCCTGGTGAACGTCGGGCGTCGCCTCCGGTACGCGTACCGTCAAGGCGCGTTTCTCCACACTGATTCGTATATGTTTCGTTTCCCCGAGGATATCGCCATCCACTTCGGCCAAAGCCGGTTTCTCCAGTTCCAGTTCGGCGCTGATGCCCTGAATCTGGTCGACGGTGGAATTCATGGAAATCGGATTCTGCTCGGGCTTTTTGGTGACGGTCTGGTATGCAATATCGCTGAAAAGGTTGGCCCAGCCGATAAGTCCGCCGGTCGTGTCGATAATCTCAAAATCAAGGATGCCGTCATCGTAGGAGGCCTTGGGCATCAGGGAGAACACGGGGATATCCCCGCAATTGCCGGCCATGAACGTGCGGAAGGTGAGATTGCTCTTCGAATGCATGCTGCCGTCGGCGCTGGTGATGGTGACAGTACCATGGTATTTGGGTGCGAACAGGTTCTTCATGCCGCCCACGAAATATGCCAGCCAGCTGATGTTCTTCTTGAGTTGCGGGTCGGTGTCGTCGATCATCGCGGCGTCAAAGCCGATTCCCGCGATGATGAGGAACGCATGGGCGTGGTCCTCCTTCTCGTTGTCGAGAAGCATCATGCGCCCCATGTCCACATTCCGCGACCCATGCGAGGTTGCCACGGTGAGCGCCGTTTCGATGTCGCCCACGGGGATGCCCATATTTCGTGCGAAAAGATTGCCCGTGCCGATGGGAATGATGCCCATCGCATGCCCGGTGCCGGAAAGCGCGCTGGCAACGGTGCGCACGGTTCCGTCGCCGCCTACGGCGATTACCACGTCGGCGCCGTGGTCCAGCGCCTCCTGTGCGCAGACGCGGCCGTCCTTATCGAGTTGGGTTTCGATGAACTCGATGTCGTTAAGCCCGTGATTCGCGCAGTATGAGGCGATGAAACGTCTATGTTCGCTGGCCTGAGGTTTCGAGGGGTTGATCACGAATGCGTAGCGGACGGAATCGTTGTCTCGCTTTCCGAGCACATCGACCAGAGCGCGGCGTTTGCGCGAACGTACGACAAGAACGATCGCCAGCACGATGGCGATTACCATCGCGATTACCGTAACAATGAGGAGCGCACTTCTAGACATGCCACCTATTGTTACGAAGAGTCAGGATAACGGCGACGTTCTTTTCGGGAATTCTCCCCAATCCTGCACGAACGGCTGCGATGCGTCGTTACGCGGCACTAGGCTTAGGCTCATGCTTGATATTCAATTCATTCGTGAACACGCTGATGTTGTTAAGGAATCGCAACGCAAGCGCGGGGAATCCGTCGAACTCGTCGATGAAGTGCTGACCTCCGATGAGGCGCGTCGTGCGGCGCTGAGGGATTTCGAGGCCGCTCGTGCGCAGCAGAAGGAAATCGGCAAGAAGGTCGCCGCCGCTTCCGGCGACGATAAGGCCAAGCTCATTGCCGAGACCAAAGAGCTTTCCAAGAAGGTCTCCGAATACAAGGCCGCGGCCGATGCCGCCACCGGCGAATACACCACCGCCATGTGGAAGCTGTCCAATATCGTCGAGCCGGAGGCACCGGCAGGCGGCGAAGACGACTATGTGGTCGTCAAGAAGGTCGGCGATATCCGTGACTTCGCTGCCGAAGGCTTCGAACCCAAGGACCATCTCACGCTTGGCCGCGGCGTTGCAGGCATCGATATGGAACGCGGCGTGAAGGTCGGCGGTTCCCGCTTCTACTTCCTGCGTGGCGCCGTGGCCCGCATGCAGATCGCCATGCTGACCATGGCCGTCGACCAGGCCGAGGAACACGGATTCACGCTGGCCATCACCCCGACGCTGGTGCGTCCTGAAGTGATGCGCGGCACCGGCTTCCTCAACTCCCATGCGGACGAGATCTACCGTCTGCGCGAGCCTGACGACCAGTACCTGGTCGGTACCTCCGAAGTGGCGCTCGCCGGCATGCATGAGAACGAGATCCTGAACCTTGAGAACGGCCCGCTGCGCTACTGCGGCTGGAGCTCCTGCTACCGCCGCGAAGCCGGTGCCGCCGGCAAGGATACTTCCGGCATCATCCGCGTGCACCAGTTCGACAAGGTGGAGATGTTCGTTTACGCCAAGCAGGAGGACTCCTACAAAGAGCATGAGCATCTGCTGGCCATGGAACAGGAGATGCTCGGCAAGGTCGAGGTGCCGTACCGCATCATCGACACCGCCGCCGGCGATCTGGGCTCCTCCGCGGCCCGTAAGTTCGATTGCGAGGCTTGGGTGCCGACCCAGGGTCGTTACCGCGAGCTCACCTCCACCTCCAACTGCACCGAGTATCAGGCCCGCCGTCTGAACATCCGCGAGCGCACGGAGGATGGCTCCACCCGCGCCGTCGCCACGCTGAACGGTACGCTGGCCACCACGCGTTGGCTGGTCGCCATCATGGAGAACCATCAGCAGAAGGACGGTTCCATCGAGATCCCGAAGGCCATGCGCGCCTACATGGGAGGCAAGGAAGTCATCGAGCCGACCAAGTGGGAAGCCTGATCGCTTGAATACTGATTGATCATCAGCTGCATACGGCGTCAACGTTGCTGCGTTGGCGCCGTATTCGTATGGTGTGGACTGCCGATGGAGGACTGCCGATGAAGGAAGACCGTTGTCGGGATCCGATATTCCCATGTTATGCTGTGGATAACTTGTGCATAACTACTGGATGCGGTGGATATGTTATATTGCATATCCCGGTCGTGTCGCGGCGGGGAAGGGTGACGCTACAATAACTGAGGTGCCTGTTCGCATGCATACGTGTGATGCGTGTTCGTGCGGATGGTTTGGCACGTAGGGTAGATGTCTGAGCGGTCTAAAGAGACGGTCTTGAAAACCGTTGAGGTGCAAGCCTCCGCGAGTTCGAATCTCGCTCTGCCCGCTTGTGAATGAACCGCAGTCATATGGCTGCGGTTTTTTGTTGCCTATAACCACTGAAACCGCCGAAACACCGCCGTTCTTGACTGTTTCTGCGGGGTTAGCGACAATTGCTGTGATGAAAGTGACGAAATATGATACTGCCGTCACAGAAATTGTCATACAGGCCGCAGTAATTGTCATTAACCCCGCATGAGCTGGATTGCGCCCCTGCGAGGAACCGAAACCAATGCCGCGCAGTTATGCGTCGATAACAGTATGCATCGGCATCAGTGCGTTCCGGCATCACACGATACGTCGATCGGCGGCCCAACGGGTCAACTCGGTGCGATTCGACAACTGCAGCTTGCGCAGTACGGAGCTGACATGGGTCTCCACGGTTTTGACGGAGATGAACAGTTCCGCGGCGACCTCCTTATACGTGTAGCCGCGTGCGATAAGCCTCATGACCTCCTGCTCGCGGTTCGACAACCGGTCCAGCTCATCATCGTGGATTGAGCCGCCGATCGAGCTGTTCGTCGATGACCCGTTTTGGAAGGCCGATAGTACGAAACCAGCCAGTTTTGGCGAAAACACGGCATAGCCCTCATGTACCTGCTTAATGGAGGAGATGAGGTCGCTACCGGAAATCGTTTTGGTCACATAACCTTGCGCCCCAGCACGGATTACGGAACCGACATCCTGTGGCGAATCGGAGACTGATAATGCCAAAAACACGGTATCGGGGGAGTAGAGGCGTGATTTGGCAAGGATTTCAGTGCCACCGCCGCCTTCGCCGCCCGGCACATGCACGTCCAGCAACACCACGTCCGGCTTGGTCTGCGCGATCATCGCCACCGATCCCTCCACGTCCGCGGCCTGACCGACCACATCGAAATGCGGTTGCAGTGTGGCGATCACACCGGCGCGGAACATCTCATGATCATCCACGATGGCGATTCTGATGCGTTGCTCCGGTTCGCTCATTGCTGCTCCTTAACCTGGGAATGTTGCGATTGCTGTGCCTGTTGCAACGGCTCGGCGCCTGTTTTCTGCGTCACAATCGGCATATGCATGCGCACCTCCGTGCCCCAGTTGGTGCGTGACACAATCTCTACTGTACCGCCGCGCCGTTTGACACGTCCGATAATCGACTCGCGCAAGCCCAAGCGGTTCGCAGGCACGGCATTGATATCGAAGCCATCACCATGGTCGCGTACGAACACCTCCACCAGTTTGTCGTTTGCCTCGCAGTAGACGGATATTGGTTCGCCGCCATGCGTCACGGCGTTGACGAGCGCCTGTTGCGTGGCATCCAGCAGTGCATCGGTCTGCGTACTCGGCAGTGCGTCTCCCACCGTCACCACCTCAATCGGCTTACCGTGCGTATCCTCCACATGAGCCGCGATTTCCTTCAACCCGGCGTTGACGGAACGGTCCGACGTAGTGCGCTCCTGATACAGCCATTCACGCAGTTCGCGTTCCTGCGAACGCGCCAGAGAGAACACGGTCTGCTGGTCGCCTGCGTGAAGCTGAATCAACGCCAGCGTCTGCAATACGCCGTCATGCAGATGGGCGGTCATGTCGGCGCGCTCCTCTTCGCGTTCCTTCAATGCGCGTTCCGTGCCCAGATCACGAATCAGGGCCATAATCCACGGCACAATCGCCAACAGCACGCCGACAAGCATCGCCAATCCGGCAAACAGCAGATCAGCCGTGGCATGCCGCACGGATTCCACCATGTGCACATGCGCGGCGACATAGATCGCATATGCGGAGAAGATAAGCGCGATGCCGCCGAGCATCGTCCACAGCTGGCCTTCCTCCGCATTGAACCGCAGCCAGGAAACACCGATGCCGACCATGCCGAGCAGCAACGGCAACACCAGCGAACCCGGCATGCCTCCGGCCAGCATGATGCCGCATATGGCAAGTGCAGCCAGTCCGCTTAAGGCCAGCAATGCAGGTTTCGGCGCCTGCCTGAGCATCTGCTCCAGGCTTTCGGACGATGACGGGTTGCCTCCGGACGTAGCTGTATCCGCGGCATTCCCGGTGGCAGGCGATGGTATTCCGCCGCTCTGTGCGCTTCCTGCGTTGCCGCGTGACAGTGGCGCATCGCTTACGGATTGGCTGCCGGCAATAGCGTACGCCCGCTGCACCGGGTCACCGACCGGAACAGTGATCCACAGGAAGATATAGGTGATTGCGCCGGAGCCGAAGAAGAACGTGGCGATGATGAAGATCAGGCGGATCAGATGAACGGAGATACCCAGATGCATGCTGATGGCTTTGGATACGCCGGCCACCATACGGCCATATGCGGGGCGCAGCAATGGCAGACGTGCCTGCTTGGATGGCGTCGCTCGGCCTTCGCGCCACGCCTGGTCACGGCACCAATACATATAGACCGCACTGGCCTGCTCGTACTGTTCCTGCGTGTAGCGTGGTTTGGCTAAGGACTTCATGATTCCATTGTGCCTTGCCAGGGTCATGGATTCAGGGCTTTGAGCCAGTGTTCAGGGCAGATTCAGGGTGTTCCCTGATACGGCTGACGGTTGAGGGTTGCTGTAATGGAAGCATGAGCAATGCAAACAATAATCCTCAGGATGGTTGGTGGAACGCGGGGTCTGCCGGGCCGTCGCCACAGCCGCAGTCCCAATCGTCACCCCAATCACAGGCGCAATCCCCGGCATATCAGCCGCAGCCGAATCGTGGCAGCCGGTTCTTCTTCTGGATCCGCTCCAGCCGCATCATACGCGGCCGTGACCGTTGGATCGCAGGCGTATGCGATGGCATGGCCCGCAGGTTGGGATGGAGCACGACTTTGGTGCGTGCGTTGGTAATCCTTACCTCGCTGCTGTTCGGCGCCGGAGCCGCGTTCTACGCATTGGCTTGGCTTCTGCTTCCGGACGAGACGGACGACAGGATCCTGTGCGAGGAGCTGATCAATGGCCATTGGGATTGGAACTGCCTTGGCGCACTAATCTGTGCCGCAGCGGCGATTTGCCTTCCCGGCGTGGGCTGGGCGGCGTTCGCCATGGCCGCGCTGGCGCTGTGGCTGCTGATCAATCGTCAATCGTATGCGGCGCAATGGCAGCAGCCCCACATGCCGCAGCCGCAATCCCAGCAACCGCCGGCACGGCAGTCGGGGCAGTCGACTCAACCGAATCGGCCGACTCAACCGACCCAGCCGGTCGCCCCGGCACAGCCGTTCGTCTCGGCCCAGTCGCAGTATGCGCAACGGCAATCGCAGAATAATGCCGCGCTCGGGCCTGCGCAATCGCCGTACCAGACGTTTCAACAGCCGGTAAACGAGCCTGCCGCGTTTGCCACGGCCAGCGTGCCCCCGACATTCTCCGCTCCGCCACAAGACAAAACACCCCAGCCACGGCCGAAGCGTGTTCGCCGCAAGCCGGCTGGCCCGTTGCTGGTGCTGGCGACTCTTGGCCTGGCATTGCTGGCGATCGCCGGAACCGGCTGGTACGCCACCACGCTCGCAATCGATTGGGAGTATCCGCAACGGCTGCTGCGCCTTGCCACGATGTGCTGCGGTGGCATCTGCCTGGGCATTGGCATAACAATCGTGATACTCGGCTGCGTGGGGCGGCGAGCCGGCGGCCTGCATCCGTTGGCGTGGTGCGCCGCGTTCATGGCTGTGGTGATGGCATTCTGCATGGGCATGGTCACGTTGGAAAGCCGCTATTGGCAGATTCCGAAGGACTATCGGCGTGTGACGGTGAGTGGGACCATGACATGGAGCGACACCAGTGATGCGCAGATGAAACGCTACGAGCGTGGTTTGGTGATATCCGGCAAGGATTACGCCAACGATGTACTGAATATCGATTTGAGCGGTTATCCGACCACGCATGGCAAGCATAAGGTCAGGCTCGAAGACGGCACGTACGGCGAAAGCTCCTGCCCGACAGGCACGCTGAATCTGATGGCGGCGAATGTTCAGGTGGCGGTCACATTGCCGGACGGATGCCAGTGGTCGGTTGGGGACCAGGATAACGGTTTCAGCAACATCGTGGATTATGTGGGTGGCCCGGACGGCCTCACCTTCAACAACGGTATGGGCTGGATCGGCTTGTTCCTCGACAATAGTGGCACGCAACACGGCGTCAACGGGTTGAGCAAGGGAGTCCCGGCGCTTGCCGGTACTTCGGACTACGACGATTTCAGCAACTACGATAATGCGGATGAGCGCGACGACGCCGTCAAATCCGGTGATGCGGTATATGACGGCACGAATCTCGACAAAGCGTTCAAAACCATCTACGACCACAAATGGTATTGGCCGTCCATCGAGTCGGACAAGGCTCCGCAACAGCCGGATCTATGCATCAACATCGCTGGAACGGCCGCCGGCAGCGTCACCGTGCAATACGCGTCCGACAGCAAGCTGCCGTTGGGATCGGCAAATGCGAAATTGCAGCACAGCGCCGATGGAAAGGAAACGAAATGAATGACGACGCAACCCGCGAGATGCCGGTTCTGAATATCGCCGACGTCACTGATATGCCTACGCAGACCCTGCCGGTACATGAACCGGCACACGAATCGACACGCAAGCCGGCAAATACCCAGTCGGTGCATGCAGAAACTGCGCCTGCAGAGCCTGCGCATACGGAATCGGCACATCCCCAATCGGCGCGCCCCATCGAACCGGTCGACCCATCCAAACAGGTGCATATCGGCAAAGTCGACGGCAACCTGGTGATTCGTCCGTCCGGGCCGAGTGCCGGAACCATAGTATTGGGCGTGTTCCTCTGCCTGATTGGCCTGATGACGATGCTATGCCTGCTGCCGATCGGCGTATGGCACTGGATGCCGAATCCGCAGACGCTCCTGATCGGCGGCATCGGCGGACTTGGCGTGCTACTGCTCATCACAGCAGCCGTATGGGCGGCAGTCTCGGCAATACATAATCGTCGCGAATCGGAGGAATCCATGGGCGGGGAATCAGCTGCGGGAGATTCCATGCCCCTAGCTAAATAGTCCCCAGAACGCCAAAAGCAGCAAAGACAGCGCCGAAGCCAGCATACCCAATGTGGCAACGGCTGTGTGCCCGCCGCCCCAGGTTTCCTTGCCGGCTTGGCTTGCGGCGGCGTGCAGGTCCGGCCGTGCATGTTCCGCATGAGCGTACGGCGGCTTTGGCATGCGCATGACGGCGTATTGCGCAATCAGCCAGGCAAACGCCACCAGTTCCAGCCAGGTCAACGCCACCACGCCGTGCCAGTTGCGGGCCAGCACGGCCGAGTTGCTCGTCAATGTGATCGCATCCTGAATCACCATGACCAGATAGGCGAGGAGTGCGCATGTCGTTACGGCGGCCAACGCCACGTTCAATATGAGTGCGATGCGCAGCGGAACGGGGAAACGATGATTGTTCGTCTTATGGCGACGTGTTCGAATCATGTGCGCGAGCGTCAATATGATGCCGCCGAAAACGGTTGCTATGCAGCATGCCAGGCAGAGCAGGATGGCGCTCGTCAGCACGCCAAGCGAGGAGAGCAGACCGGCATCGGTGGATGGCGGGGCCGCGAACTCCTGATGAGGCCGGCTGCCCGCAATCATGGGTGTCTTCCAGCCGCCTACGCCGGTGCCGGCGGCCACGGCGTTCACCCAATCCTCCAGATCGTGCGTGTAATGCGGCGCCAAGGGCAGGTTGGGAGCCGACAGGCTGCCGGTGCGCATCTGATGATTGGCGTTGTAATACCGCAGTGTCACATTATGGTTGCCTGCAGCATTGGCGGCCCGGGTCAACAGCCGCGCGCCCTGTTCGATCGGCATTGCCGTATCTTGCGTGCCGTAGTTGATCAGCAGAGGCATCGTAAGCGATCTGCGGTAGTAGGCGGCGTCGAAATCAGCATAATTCGGACCGACGTTGTCCACGCTCAGGCTGGTGAGTTTCGGAATGATATGAATGATGGCATCCGGCGCGCCAGTGGCCTTAAGACAGCTGGTGGCCGCCATGGCCATCTGCTGCCGACCTGAGACTACAGGTGATGATGTCAGGATGGCGAATGCCAGATCGGGGTGCTCATGAGTCAATACGGTGGCGATCCATGTGCCTTCGGATTCGGCGTAGATGCCTGTTTTGGCGGCGTCCACGCCCGGCCAGCTGCGCAGAACCCGCAAGGATTTTGCATAATCGTTGGCACTGGACACATAGTCACGGCTCAACATGGAGTAATTGTCAAGCCGCTTATCCGGTACCAAAGTGGTGATGCCTGCAGTGGCCATGGCCCGGGCAATATCGCCGTAGGCCTCGGACGATTTCCCGGTGCCCGAGCCGTGCATGAACAGACAGGCCGCATGGCCTTCCGATGCCCCAATCGGCTCCCGCACGATTGCCACGGCCTTCACCCTGCCGCTCAGCTGGATTGTGATATGCGTTTCTTTGACTTGATAACGGCCCTCCTGCGGCGTGACGACCCCTGTGGCCTGGATGGATGTGCTGGGCGAATGCACCGCGATATGATTCGTGAACGGTTCGACCTGCCATCGAGGCGTGCATGCCATGCCGAAAGCGCATAATAGCGCCGTCAGCACTAGCGCAATGACTATGGTGGCCGCGAACGTCATCCATATGCGTTGCATTGTCGTACCAGATGGGCTGGTTGTTCCTGTTTTCTGTGATGTATCCGATACCGTTTGCACAACTGCCACTGTAGGTCGCTACGGCGTCGGATGGGTTTCAGTATTCGGCGGTTCCACCATTCCGATGCGTCATTGCGTCGATTCCGCCTCCATAAGATCACGGAAACTGCCAAAACGCACCGTATTGGCAATCGTTTCCTCGGTCAGATTGCGCTGCTCGCCGGCCAAATGCTCTACAAAAGCGAGATACAGATTCAGCGTGTGCTCTGAATACGTGCCTAATTCGCCGCGTAGATAGGTTTCGAACGACGTGGCATCGGCGGTATCCTCGGCCGTGGTCAACACGCGCATGGCCTGCCCGAGTTTCGGGTAACGCTCGCGGAACTTGCGTGCCCACGCCACCTGCATGGCGATGATTCGCTCCTGCAATGCTTCGCGGGAAGCGCTCAGCGAGGGGATATACGGTTCGATATTCGCCGTGTATTCCTCGGGATGGGTGGAACGCATCATGCGTCCGTATTTTTCGGTGACGAGATTGCGACCGGTGGCGTCGGCTCGTTCAAGATCGTTCCGGTAGCTTGCCAGCAGGTCGTGCGGCCAGGTAAGGAACTGGCTGAGCCGCATCTGGTGGAACATCGGCCAGTTGCCTTGGCATGCGGCACGTCCACCTTCATTGTTCGTATGCTGGAATTCGTTCCATTCCAAACGCACGATATGCTCGATGAGTTCGGCATCGCCATCGTTTTTCCAATCCCATGCGGTGCGATTCCGATCTGCCCCATGATTCCCGGTGCCTTCTTTCGGCACTGTCTGCATGTTGTCGTCCACGACGTCGTTCATTTCCATACCCACACTCACAGACTATGCAGACAGGGGGCGTCGGAGACGATATGCTCCTCGACATAGGGACGCTGCCATTCCAGAAACGTCTCCTGCGAACTGGTCAACCCTTCTCGCTGCAGTTCGCTGACGATATCGGAGCAGATGCGTTCGATGGTCGCGTTGATACGATCCGCAGGCGGTGTTGCCGTGGTGCTGGCCTTGTGCTCTGCCGTGGTGCCGGGCACACCGAAGCATGCAGCCGAGGCGAGGTGCAATATCTCTTCCAGCTGCGCGCATACGTCGGAAAGACGCGTCGCCATGCGCCTGCTCAGGCGGCGCAGCGCGGCAAAACGCCACTTGTAGTAGGGTTCATACCCCACGGAAACGGGGTTGTTGATCAGAAAAACCAACGATATGGCTGCCTGCGTGAATTCATGGATGCTGGTCATGGCCGCCGCTCCATCGCCGCGTTGCAACATACGGGGCAGATTGTATTGCCCGGCCTGCGAAAGCATGCCCAGACGTCTGGAGATCAAGGACAGCCGCACATCCTCCGGCATGAAGGTGAACCCTTGGCGGGTTTTGGAGAATATGCCAAGTGCATCCGCGAAAATGCGGCCATTAGTTGCGGTGGCCAGTGTGGATTCGTCAAGTGCCAGCCACTCATGCGGTGCGTCCTGCGGTGGCGCCTCGCGGTATCCGGTAAGCGTTTCGAAGAAATCGCCGATGCGGAACACGCCATCCCTGCGCATTGTTCCCTGCGCGCGGGGAGTGGCGGGGGAGTCTGGTAGATCAGCCGAGGAATGTTCCGAACGCCATGCGTGGGCGATACGCTCATAATCCTCCTGCAACGCCGTGCCAATGGCAGCATAATCCTCATCCGTAAGCCATAGGCAGAACCGCGCCCCAAAATCATGGTCGCGTGACAGCGCATCGTCGAAGCCGAAGCATTCCGAGCCGTAGCCGACCAGGCCGACCGCAATGCGCTCCGCATAATCGGGGTATCGGCTTTGCAGCATCGGTTTGCCGGCCTGCTCCCAGAACCTGCGGGCCATCTCCATGCCATTCATGCCGTTCACGTCGCTCAACAGTGTTGCGGAGTCGGAGCCGGGCTCGGTGCAATCCGCGGCGTCGCCATTGATGTCTGCGGGAATGCCGACTTTCTGGCCGTTTTTCGCCGCCGAATCCAAGGCCTGGCGCAGATTGCCATCGGTGGTGCGCCAGTACTCCGTGTCCCTGCCGTAGCGCTTCTCGATTACGGCCAGAGCCTTGCGATAGTATCCTGCAGCCTCGCCGAAACGTTGCTGTGCGAACCGTACCTGTGCCATACCTGCCAATGCGGAAGCGACATGCGCTGAGTCCTTGCCCTGCCTGCATGCCGCCGTGTGAATGGCAAGTGCCTTGCGCGCATAGCGGTCGGCCTGGTCGATTTGCCCATCGGCAAGCAGCATCAGCGCCAGATTCGTGTATGAACTTGCCAAGTCGATGTCGGTGGATGGGTTTTCGCTGGCGGATGCAAGCAGGTCTATCGCCTTGCGGAGCTCGTGCTCGGCCTGCTCCGTCCTGTCGGTTTCGCTGTACAGCATGGAGAGATTGTTGTGCAACGCGGCGATGCGCCGGTCGTCGGGGCTGAACACCTGTTCGGCGCAATGCAGAGCCTGCGTGTAGAGGTCTTCGGCCTGATCGTATTGTTTCGCGGCGCGCATCGCGGTGGCACAATTGATCAGCGTCGTGGCCCAGGTTTCACTACCTTCCAATCCCATGCGTAGCGCCAGCTCGATGGTACGCTGCACGATCCACTGGTTCTTGTCGTGCCACCCCTGGGAGCGGTAGAATCCCATCGTTTCGTTGAGCACGGTGAGCAGTCCGGCATCGTCTTCGGCGTTTTCCGCATCGCTCATGGCCTGTTCCAAGTAGGGTGCGGCCTCGCTGGCCGCGACATGGCGGGCGAATATCGCATCCAGCCCTTGCAGGAATCGGTCGGCGTCAAAAGCGGGTATGTTGTCGGAATCGTTCGAATCGGCTTGTGTGGTGTCGGAATCATCGGTTTGCTGATCGAATTGTGCGGTGAATTGCGCCAGCAGCGCTTCCTCGTCGACCATAGGCCCTCCCTGATTGTGCCGTATCGCATGCGTCGTGCTTCTCCTTTAAGTGTATGAGCCGATACGGTTCGGCGGTTCGCCGCACAGCACGAAGCCCGACTCGCTGGACTGCGAACCGGGCTTCGAAAACGCTGGACCATGGAAACGGGCGGTCGGATGAACTGGTCTCGTCGCGCCCTTTGATCGCATCACATTTGCACTTCGCGCATACGGTTGATGGCGTCGGTGTGCGTTTCGTATCGACGGGTGTAGATGACGAGAAGCGCCACGGCGAGCAGGCTGATGGGTGCGCCGGCAATGCCGGTGAAATGGTAGTTCATCGAGGTGGCGGTCAGTGCCGCGCCGCCGACGATCGAACCGATGGCGTTGCCGAAGTTGAAGGCGATCTGCACGCCAGCCCCGGCGATCAGTTCGCCGCCGCCTTCACCTGCCTGCACCATCAGCAGCTGTTGTGGCGACGAGTTGAAGAACAATGCGAAGCCGATGAGGAATGTCAGAACCGCTGTGGTCATATGGTTGCCAGGAATGAAGAACACCAGCAGCAGCCCGCACAGGGCGATGAAGTGCGAGAGCGCCGCGGTGGCTCCCGGCTTCCACATGTCGGTCAGTCTGCCGCCGACGATGCCGCCGACCACCATGCCCAAGCCGGCCAGCACCATCAGCATCGGTACCATGGCGGACGACCATCCGCCCGTCTTCTGCAGCCACGGCGACACATAGCTCCACCAGCAGAAGATGCCGGAGTTGCCGAAGAACACGGCCAGCAGAATGAACCATGGGCCGGGGTGGGTGAGGAAACGGAACTGACCCTTGATACCGACATCCTTGATCGGGGCGACAAAGGGAACCCATACGATGACCAGGAACAGTGTCATCAGCGCCCATGCGGCGAGAATCGCAAAGGCCAGGCGCCAGGAAAGCAGTTCGGAGAGCATGGTTCCCGCAGGTACGCCGAGCATATTCGCCACGGTCTGACCGGTCACCATCATCGACACGGATTGCGCTTCCTTGCCTTTGTCGGCAAGCGTTTTGGCGATCAGCGTGGCGGTGCCGAAGAACGCGCCGTGTGGCAGTCCGGAAATGAATCGTGCGGCCAGCAGCATGGGGGAGTTCACGGCGATGGCGCTCAGGGTGTTGCCTGCCAGCGCGATGGCCATAAACAGAATGATGAGGTTCTTGGGCGGCACCTTGCGCCCGAATACCAGAATCAGTGTGCCGAAGCATACGCCGATCGCGTAGGCGGAGATGTAATGGCCTGCTGCGGGAATGCTGACATGCATGGACGCTGCCGTTTGCGGCAGGATGCCCATCATCACGAATTCGGCGGCGCCGAGGATGAATGCGCCGGAAGCCAGCGCGAGGATGCTCTTCTTCATATGGTCCTTATGCTCGTGGAATGTGGCATGGGTAGGTGGGGTGATGCTGCCTACTCGTTGGTTGTGCGGTTTGTCTTGTTGACATGTTGCGTTGCGTTGCTCAGCCTACTTTCTCAATGCGCCGACGCTGAAACTTTAGTAATCATCGGTGGTTTGGGTGTTTCTCAATCTATCGACGCTAAGAAGTGCCTGGGCGTCGGTGGATTGGGATGGTTCGGGCAAAGAAAAAGGCGGAACATTTCTGTTCCGCCTTAGTTGTCGGGCTGGCGGGATTTGAACCCGCGGCCTCTTCGTCCCGAACGAAGCGCGCTACCAAGCTGCGCTACAGCCCGTTTGGCAACGTCCGTCAGTCTACAGCAAGGTTCGTGATATATGCAAATCGAGTAGTGTTCGGCGTGTCGCATTGGAATCAGGCCGATTGCGTGATCCGTGGGTCAAAGGAGCGTGGTCGGGGATCATGAATCGACGATCCTCGTGCCGCAAGGCCTCTCGCCGCGGCTGCAGTTGGTCGTAAGCGTTGGTAGTGCGAATAGCCCGACGAGGGTATGCGCGAGCGTGTGCCAAATCGCCCGTGTTGCGTACACTTGGCAATCATGTCTGAAGTTGTTGAGAACACTGCAAACGAAGAGGGCGAGAACACCCCTCATATGACCACTGTCGAACGCGCCGAGATGCTGCTTGCGCAGGATGGCGCCATCCGCGCCAAGATCAACGACGGCGCCACCTTGGACGAGGCCGTCGACCCATCCAACAAGGAATTCGGGCCGCTGGCCCACCCGGAGCAGGTGCAGATGCGCGTGGCCAAGCGTGCCATGATGCTCAAGGAAGGCATCCAGCCCTACCCGGTGACCCTCGACGTCACCGCCACCATCGAAGAGGTCCGCGCCAAGTACGACGGCAAGCTCGAAGCGGGCGACGAAACCGAGGACGTGGTCGGCATTGCCGGCCGTGTACTGTTCCTGCGTAACGCGGGCGGCCTGTGCTTCGTGCAGCTCGCAGCCGGAGACGGCACCAAGATCCAGGGCATGATCTCCAAGAAGGAGATCGGCGCCGATTCCTTGAAGCAGTTCAAGCAGCTGGTCGACCTGGGCGACCACCTGTTCATCAAGGGCCGTGTGATTGCCTCCAAGACCGGCGAACTGTCCGTGTTCGCCACCGAATGGGCCATCGCCGCCAAGGCGCTGCAGCCGCTGCCGGCCCTGCACAAGGAGCTCAACGAAGACACTCGTACCCGCAAGCCGTACATCGGCATGATCGCGGACGAGAAGATCCGCAACATGGTGCGCAACCGTTCCAAGGCCGTCGCCTCCCTGCGCAAGACCTTCGCCGACCATGACTTCCTCGAGGTCGAGACCCCGATGTTGCAGACCGTGCACGGCGGTGCCGCGGCACGTCCGTTCACCACGCACATGAACGCCTTCGACCTGGACCTCTACCTGCGCATCGCGCCGGAACTGTTCCTCAAGCGTTGCCTCGTCGGCGGCATCGACCGTGTGTTCGAAATCAACCGCGACTTCCGCAACGAAGGCGTCGATGCCACCCACGCCCCGGAATTCACCATGGTCGAGGCATACCAGGCCTACGGCAACTACGACACCATCGGCGCGCTCGTCAAGCAGCTCGTGCAGGACACCGCCATGGACGTATTCGGCAGCCACAAGGTGACCCTGCTGGACGGCACCGAATACGACTTCGGCGGCGAATGGAAGACCATCAGTATGTACGACTCCCTCTCCGAAGCCCTGGGCGAGGAGATCGTGCCGAACGGCGGTCCGGACAGCCCCGGCACCTCCGTGGAGCACCTGGGCGAGATCGCCGACAAGCTCGGCGTGGAACGCGACGACGTGGAGAACCACGGCAAGCTCGTCGAACACCTGTGGGAGCACTTCTACGAGGACAAGCTGTACGAGCCGACCTTCGTGCGCGACTTCCCGGTCGAGACCTCCCCGCTGGTCAAGGGCCACCGCTCCAAGGCGGGCGTGGTCGAGAAGTGGGATCTGTACGTGCGCGGCTTCGAGCTGGCCACCGGCTACTCCGAGCTCAACGACCCGGTCGTGCAGCGCGAACGTTTCGTGGCCCAGGCCAAGGACGCGCTCGCCGGCGACGAAGAGGCCTGCGACATCGATGAGGACTTCCTGGAGGCCCTCGGCGTGGGCATGCCTCCGGCAGGCGGCATGGGCATGGGCATCGATCGACTGCTCATCGCCCTGACCGGCGCCACCATCCGCGAGACCATCACCTTCCCGCTGGTGAAGCCACTGAATTAACGCGAAACCTTAATTCATATTGGCTTCACGTGAAGGCGGATCAAGAGAACAGCCCGGTGGGCTGTTCTCCCGCCGTAACCTTCCTTTTCAGTTGAAGCCACTGAATTAAGGCGAAGCACAGTTCGCAATCAACTTGATACGGACTGAAGGGGCTGATGACCTACTTGGCCGTCAGCCCCTTCTGTTTTTGGCTGGCGGCGGGTCCGCGTGCACATCAAAAAATCATGATGAGCGGCCTCCGCCGTCTGAGCAGCTGCCGATTAAGAATGACGATGGTAAATATGAATCCATATGGCTCACTCAACAATGGGGACGCCAGGAAACCTGAGCCGCACATAGAATGGCATTCATGCAGTTATCGACTTGGATTCGCGGCGCTCGCCTGAGGACGCTGCCGCTGGCGATCGCTCCGGTAATCATCGGTGCCGCGCTGTCGTGGCAGACCGTGTTCCTGTATTCTCAGGGCGGCGATGTATGGCACGATCCGTGCCCGTTCTTCGGCGGGCAGCATGATCTGGGGAAGATGCGATTCGGCTCGCTGATCGGCGAATGCCAACGCTCCGCAGGCTGGTTCGTGCTGGTGGCGGTGCTGTGCGGCTGTGTGGCGTTGTTTCTTCAAATCGCCGCGAACTTTGCAAACGATTACTCCGACGGCGTGCGAGGAACCGATGAGGGGCGTGCCATCGATTCGGCGCGACCGCTTGCGAAGATGCCGTCCGCGGAACCGGATTCGGTATCGGCGTCGCTTGTGGTATCAGCTTCGTTGCCAGCATCACAGCCTCAGCTCGGTCCCGCCCGCCTCGTCGCATCCGGTGTGAATCCCAAGAAGGTACTGGCCGCGGCCGGAATCAACGCGCTGATTGCCTGCCTGTGCGGTCTGCTCGTCATTGCGTTGACCGGCTACTGGTGGTTCATCCTGGTCGGCATCGCCTGCCTGGCGGCCGGGTGGTGCTATGTCGGCGGCAAACACCCCTATGGCTACCACTATCTGGGTGAGATATTCGTCTTCGTCTTCTTCGGTCTCGTCGCCACCTGCGGTACGATGTTCGCCCTGACCGGCACGGTCTCCCTAAGCGGTGTTCTCGGCGGCGCCAACGTCGGTTGTATCGCCGTCGCGGTCCTGTGCGTCAACAACCTGCGTGACATCGAATCCGACCGCGCCCATGGCAAGCACACGTGGATGACTGCTTTGGGCCGGCGCAACGGCACCGTTTTCACAATCGTTTTGCTGGCAGCTGCTGTGCTGCTGGCCGTCGCGTATGCCCGGCTGCAACCGTCATGCACGATTCCGGTAATCGCCATGCTGACGATTTTCTGCGCGATGTGCTTTGCAGCAGCCGTTGCAATCGCAAGCAAACACTATGGCAAGGCGCTTCCGCTCTGCACGCTCGCTTCGCTGGCACTCGCCGCAGTGTTCGTGGTAATAGCGGCATTCGCTTGAAGCTGGATGCAACGGCCATGCAACAGAATGACAATTGTTGCATGGCCGTAACCAAATAATCGTCATCATCGGTTGTGTTGGCCGCACAAGGCGGTAGACTGACAGGTATGACTTACAAACTAGTACTGCTCCGTCACGGACAGAGCGCATGGAACAAAACCAATCAGTTCACCGGCTGGGTCGACGTCCCGCTGACCGAGCAGGGTGTCGAGGAAGCCAAGAACGGCGGCCGCCTGCTCAAGGAGAAGAACGTCCTCCCGGACATCGTCTTCACCTCGATGCTGCGTCGCGCCATCAACACCGCCAACGTGGCTCTGGATGAGGCCGATCGCCTGTGGATCCCCGTCCAGCGCAGCTGGCGTCTCAACGAGCGTCACTACGGCGCTCTGCAGGGCAAGAACAAGACCGAGATTCGTGAAGAGTACGGCGACGAGAAGTTCATGCTGTGGCGTCGTTCCTACGCGACCCCGCCGCCCGAGATCGACCCGAATGACGAGTACGCGCAGAACAACGATCCGCGCTACTCCGGCGATCCGGTTCCGGAAGCCGAGTGCCTGGCCGATGTGGTCAAGCGCGTCGAGCCGTATTTCAAGTCCGACATCGAGCCGGAGCTGAAGGCCGGCAAGACCGTTCTGATCGCCGCCCACGGCAACAGCCTGCGCGCCATTGTGAAGATGCTTGACAACCTCTCCGAAGAGGAGATCGCCAAGGTCAACATCCCGACCGCAATGCCGCTGCTGTACGAGCTGGACGAGAACTTCAAGCCGATCAAGCCGCGTGGCGAGTACCTGGATCCGGAAGCCGCCGCTGCCGGTGCCGCCGCCGTCGCCGCTCAGGGCCAGAAGTGATCTGTTCCGTGTGAACGGAAAACTGTGATAAGCGGGAATCCGTGAGGGTTCCCGCTTTTGCGTGCCGGGACATGCGAGGGGGCATGTGCCGGCGGGGAAGACCGGAACGAGGAGGGATGCATGGCTTCAACCACCAAGCGTGCACTGGAATCGTCATTGAAGAAACTGCTGCTGGAAAAGCCGCTGAATAAGATCACCGTCACCGATATCTGCGAGGACTGCGGCATCAGCCGTATGACGTTCTACTATCATTTCCAGGACATCTACGATTTGGTGGAATGGTCCTGCCAGGAGGATGCCGGCAAGGCATTGGCAGGCAATCGTACGGTGGATACTTGGCAGAAGGGGTTGCTGAGCATTTTCAACCTGGTACGTGAGAACAGACCGTTCGTCATGAACGTGTATCGCTGCGTCAGCCGGGAGCGTGTGGAACGCTACCTATACGACATCACCTATGGCCTGCTGCGTGCCGTGGTGGACGAGAAGGCCGAAGGATTGCAGGTGCGTGAGGAGGACAAGCGGTTCGTGGCGGGCTTTTTCCGATACGCTTTCGTCGGCGTGATGTTGGATTGGGTGGCCGGCGATATGAAAGACGATCCGGAAACACTCGTCCATAAGATCGACACGATAATCCATGGCGATTTTCGCAGTGCTCTGGAACGATTTGCGTTATAGAACGGTTGGAGACCACGAAAAGAGCCTCTGATGAGCGCTGAACACCGTAGGGCGCGGCATCAATGCTGCTATCTGTCTTAGTAATGGCAGATTCTGGGGGTGGCAGAAAACCAGGTGGTTTATTCATGGCCTGTAAGACGGCGATCCTTGAGTAGGAGCGTTGGAATTCCAACGCTCCTACCCAAGAATTTCGCCTATGGATGCCACAGATAAGCCACTTAGTGCACAACAGGTCGATAAAGGCGCTGAAATGTCACCTCACACCTGTCTCCTTGAGCAGTTTCGCAATGTCGGCGTCCTGGATCTTCTTGCCGACCTTCTTCAGCACCAGTTTCTCCAGCAAGTTCAGATGCATGTCGCTCAGCGGCTTGCCGTCGCGCAGTTTCACCACGGCGTTGAGCAGATTGCGCACGTCATAGACCGAGCCCCACACCTCCGGTACGCCGCGATCCACGTCGCACAGCGTGTATACGGCTTCCATACCGGTGCGCATCGAATATTCGGTGGTGAAGATCGTGTCGCGCGGCGTTTCCGCGAACTGGCCGAGGAAGGCGAAGTTCACGGCGCCATCCGGCACCACGTCGGGGCGGTCGCCTGCGGAGCGCGGCATGAAGAACGCGTCGATGTACGGCATCATCACCGGTATGGTGTTGGCGTGGTTGCTGGCTAGATCCTCGATTTTGTCGGTCGGCACGCCCATATGGTACAGCCATTCGGCGCAGATCTCCTCGCCGGTGCATTCGCGCATGGGCTTCTTCACGTAGTTGCCCGGCTCGTCGGGGAACAGGCCGTATACCCACACGCACAGCTGGTCCTTTGGCTGGTCGTGGAACTGCTGTTGGCGGTTAAGCGTCCAGCTCAGCAGCCAGTTGGAATCCTTCGCCGTCACAATGCCGCCGGTCACCACGTGCCCGGTGAACGGGTCGCGCTTGCAGATCTGTTGAATATACGGTGGAATCTCCATATCGAGCGTGGTGACGGTGGCGCTCATCCACTTCGAATGTTCCGGGTCGCCGCAGAACACGTCCGGATGGCCGAAGCTCGGATCCTGCTTGGCGATGCGCCGCCACATGTCCCAGCCGCCGCCGGGCCTGAGTTCCGGAGTCCATGCGGCAGCCGTGGTCTGCGAACCCATGGAGGAATTCTCCACGCAACCGCCGTTGGTGATGAACACCAGATCGTTCTCGGTCAGATCGATGCCGATGGTTTCGCCGTCGGCTCCGGTGATATCGATACGTGTGGCCTGCTTGCGGGTCTTCGAACTGAACGGGTTGCGCGCGAACACGCCGGACTGTGCCTGTGCGAGGAGGATCTCGTCCTGCCCTACACCGGTGTTCCCACGTACCGGCCCATCGCCACCGCCGATGGCGAACTCCACGTTCTCCACCTTCGTGTTGTAGTGGAATTGCACGCCATGGCTTTCCAAGTAGGTGATCATCGGCAGAATCATCGACTCGTACTGGTTGTAGCGGGTGAATCGCAACGCGCTGAAGTCCGGCAGGCCTCCGATGTGGTGGATGTAGCGCTTGATGTATAGTTTCATCTCCAAAGCGCTGTGCCAGTTCTCGAAGGCGAACATGGTGCGCCAATAGAGCCAGAAGTTGGAATCGAACACCTTGTCGTCGAAGAAGTCGGAGATTTTCTTGCCATACAGTTCCTCGTCGGGGGTGAAGAACAGCTTCATGATCTCCTGCGAGGCTTCGTCCGACAGTTCGAATTTGCCGTCGGTACCGGCGTCCTTGCCTTGATCGACGGTGGCGCGGCACAGCGAAGAGTTCGGGTCTTCCTTATTGAGCCAGTAGTATTCGTCGAGTACGGACACGCCTTCCGTTTCGATGGAGGGGATGGAATGGAACAGATCCCACATCACCTCGAAGTGGTTGTCCATTTCACGCCCACCGCGCATCACATAGCCCAAGCCGGGAATATTCGCGCCATCGCATGCGCCGCCTGGAACCGGGTCTTTTTCGAATACGTGGATGTGATTGCCGGGCATCTGCGCATCGCGTACCAGGTAGCAGGCTGCGGTGAGCGCGGCCAGTCCCGTGCCGACGATGTACGCGTTCTTGTGGTCGATGCCCGCTGGCTTCTGTGGACGGGCGAATGCTTCGTAATTGCCGCTGGAATAGTACATGGCTTCCTCCTTTGGAAACGCTTCGTGCTGTTGCCATTATGCGCTTCGGCGACTGGCTTTGCCTTGAACAGATGAAGCGGTCTGTTTAGTTTTCATGCAATCGGGGCGAATTGTCAGAAAAACGGGGAGGCAATGACGGTTGGCTGCGTGTGAACGATGGGATACGGCGAAGGGGTCGGATCAGCTGGTGATCCGACCCCTTCGCTCGTGTCGATAAGAAGATGAGCTGTGGAGGAGATTGGCTACTCGGTCATGCCTTCCTTATCCGGGCCGGGATTTTTGGACGGATCGAAGCCGGAGACGATGAACACCACCTGTCGTGCTGCGGAAACGGCATGGTCGCCGAGACGTTCGAGGAAGCGGCCCAGCAGCACGATGTCGATGATCTGCTGGCGGGTCATCTCCACATTGTCGTCGAGCGCCAATTCGAAGGTCTGCTTATGCAGTTCGTCAAGCTTATCGTCGTCCAGAATGACGCGTTCCGCTGTTTTGGCGTCGCGATCGGCCAGCATGGCCACCATGTTGTCGCTGGTTTCGTCAAGGAACTCCTGCATTTGAGTGAAGGCGTTCTTTGCCTCTTCAGGCAGCGGGGACGCGGGGTATGCTCGACGGGAGGCCTCGGCCACATGCTTGGCGAGATCGCCCATGCGTTCGAAGGTGATCGCCAGGCGCATGGTGGAGACCACGACGCGCAGATCGGTGGCGACCGGGTTCTGCTTGGCCAGCAGCTTCACGCACTGGTCGACCACGCTTTCCTGCAGCGCGTCGAGCTCCGTATCGCCGTCGATAACGGCTTGTGCGGCTTCGACGTTGGTTCCCAGCAAAGCCTCACCTGCTCCGCGAATGGCTTTGCGTACATTCTGTGCCATGTGGTCAAGGTCGTCGGCAACGGCCTTCATCTCTTCGTTGAAAATAACGCGCATTGTGTTTGTTCAGCCTTTCGTATGTGCTGTGTGCAGTCTTGTACCAGTCTATGCGCTGCGCTGCCAGCATGTGAGAGCCGACACGTAATGGCAACCGGAAGTTGGCGTGCAGTTCAACTCGGAGTTCACCGGGCGTTCATCTTTGCGGGTGATTCATGGCCGCTGCGAAACCGGTCTGTGTGTTGCGTCTTCAACGCATGACTTGTGTGGAACAATGGGCGTATGCTTGATTCTCCCGTTCCCTCGCTCATCGTGTTCGCGGTGTTTGCCGTTGTAGGGTTTTGCATTATCGTACTCTTGGGCACCATGGTGCTGGGGTGGGTCGAACCGTTGATCGAACGTTGGCTGGGCGGGGTGTCCGTAGCCGAATGGCTGGATGAGCGGCTTCATCACGTCAGGCGCAGACGTGCGGCGAACGACGATGATGCGAATCTTGACCAATCCACGTTCGGCCTGCTGTCGATTCTGCAAAGCGCGTCTTTGATTGTGGGCGACGATGACGAGGTGATCAGCGCGAATCCCGAGGTGTACCGTCTGGGCATTATGCGAGACGATCGCATTGTGAACGACAAGGTGCTTGACGCCGTGCACGAGGTTCGCGAGCATGGCGGTAGGCGTCTGTTCGATATCCAGACCACTACGGTCGCTCGGTTCGAGTCCAGCATCGACCCTTTGGAACGCAGTGAGGGCGTGGACGTGTATGGCGTGCAGCGGCCGAATTGGCTGAACGTCACTGTGGGGCGTGTGGACGCCAATCATGTGGTCGTACTGCTGGATGATGTCAGTGAGAGCGTACGGTTCAACCAGATTCGTGACTCGTTCATCGTCAACGTGTCCGAGCAGCTGCTGAAGCCGACCGAGGCGTTGAACAGGCTCGCCGACGAGCTTGAGCACGACGATCCTGACGTTGGGCGTGTGCATGCCGCGGCGCATGAGGTGCGTACCGCCAGCAGCCATCTGAATCACATGGTTGCGGATCTGCTGTTGCTGATCAAGGCGCAGGAGCCTATTGTGCCGAGCGCTGCCAATCGCATCAATGTGATGGAACAGGTGAACGACGTGGTCGATTCCATGGCTGGCGTTATTCGTGATGCAGGTATCCGTCTACAGGTCGAGGGCGATCGTTCGTTGGCGATTAACGGTGATGTCTCGCAAATCAGAACCGCATTGTCCAAACTGTTGGAGAACGCGGTCCAATATTCGCCGAGGGGTGGGTACGTCAGCGTTTCGGTCGGGCTTGGCGAACTTGGCGATAATGTGCTGATTCGTGTGCTTGACCAGGGCAAGGGCATTCCGAAAAACGAGCAGTCCCATATTTTCGAGCGATTCTACCGTGGCGCCGATCAGGGTGGGCGCAAGGTCGATGGCGTGGGTCTCGGTTTGGCGATTGTCAAGCACGTGACGCTCACCCATCATGGTTCCGTGTCGGTATGGTCGGTACCGGGCCAGGGAAGCACGTTCACTATGACGCTGCCGCTTGCCCGTTGAAAGGCACGCCTTAAACGAATATGGGTGTGCCCCCATGGCTCTGCACCATGGGGGCACACCCATATCCAGGTTTCGTCGACCCGGGTTTTATTGCCCCAAACGCCGGTAGTCCCATCGGTCGAAATGCTCCCATACAAGTAGCAGCAAGCCGATGATCACGCCGGAGATGCACACGATGCAGGCTTGCGTCATGGCGAATCCCATCGTGTCCAGCACGATGCAGCCGATCAATGCGATGGCCCACAATCCGGTGCCCAGTGAGAATACGATGCGCAGATCCACGCGTACTGGCTTAGGGGCCGGTTTGCGTTGGGCCGGGTCGATAATCGGAGCGAACTTCATAGGCTGTAGCTTACATCCGTTCCGCCACATAATCGATGCAGCGGGTGAGCGCCAGCACATCGGAAGGCTCAACCGAGGGGAACACGCCGATGCGCAGCTGGTTGCGGACGAGCTTGCGATATCCGGCGGTGTCTACGATGCCGTTGTCGCGCAGTATGGAGATCATCTGCTGGGCATTGATCGATTCGTCCAGATCCACAGTGACCACGGCACGCGAGCGCGCCGCCTCGTCGGAGACGAAGGGCTTGGCATATTCGCTGGCTTCGGCCCATGCATACAGGGTGGAGGCGGATTTGCTGCAGCGTGCGGTGGCCCATGCCATGCCGCCGTTGTTGTTGAGCCAGCGCACCTGATTCTCCATCATGATGAGTGTTGCCACTGAAGGCGTGTTGAGCGTTTGGTCCTTTCGTGAGTTCTCCACTGCGCTGGTCAGCGAGAGGAATGGGGGAACCCAACGGCTTGCTCCGGGCAGGTTCACGTTGGCTTCCACGTGGGCCGCGCGTTCGATGGCGGCGGGGGAGAGGACGGCGACCCACAGTCCGCCGTCCGAGCCGAAAGCTTTCTGCGGGGAGAAGTAGTAGGCGTCGGTCTGGCTGATGTCTACCGGCAGTGCGCCTGCGGCGGAAGTGGCGTCGATAAGCGTGAGCGCACCTTGTTCCTTGCTACCTTCGATGCGATGCACCGGAGCCGCAACGCCGGTGGATGTTTCGTTATGAGCCCAGCAGTAGGCGTCAACATATTCGGTGAGTTCCGGCAGACGGTAGGTGCCGGGTTCGCCTTCATAGATCACCGGATCCTCAAGGAATGGTGCTGCGGCGGCGGACTTGGCGAATTTGGCGCTGAATGAACCATAGGTGCCGAAGGCGGCCTGGCGGGTGATGAGGGATGCGCAGGCGATCTCCCAGAAACAGCTGGCGCCGCCGTTGCCGAGTGCGATCTCGTATCCGTCGGGCAGATTGAAGAAGGACGACAGTCCTTCCTTGATGGATCCCACCAGCTGACGCACCGGCGTCTGGCGATGGGAGGTGCCCAGCAGAGTGGTCGCGCCATCATCGAGTGCGGCGATCTGCTCGGGGCGTATTTTGCTCGGGCCGGATCCGAAACGTCCGTCCTCGGGCAGCATGTCGGTTGGAATCTTCACTGTATTGGCCATAAGTACCAACCCTAGCCACCAGTGCGGATGGGCGGGGCGTGATGCCCACGTATTGCGATGTATGCACGGTCTCGGTGTTGCCGAAATCGTATGGTGTGTTGCCCGATGGGCATGGCGGTCTGTACAGTTGATGGGTAGCGAAGACGTCCATTGAATATAGATGTGTTCCAAAACCATCAAGGAGTGATTGTTTATGAAGCATGCTGCGCCACAAGCGGCCAGGACTTCACACACCCCGTTCGCCATGGTGCGTGGCGCTCGCCCGAGTCGGCTGAGCCATGCCGCATGCAGAATCGAAGGCAACGGAGCGGTGTTGGGGCTTGAGCCGGCAGTCGCCGCAAAGCTTAACGAGATTGCCCCGCAGACCAGACGTTCCATGCGTGAGGCCGCACGTGCGGCCGAACGTCGTAATATTCTTCTAGGCTCCGCATCGCTTGCCGCGCTGGTGGGCACTGCGGCCACTGCCGTCAGTCTGACTGGGCCGGAACGGTCCTTTCCTATGGCAAGCGAAAGCGCATTCACCACTACTCAGATCCAGAACGTGAAGGCCGCCGCCTCGCGCTCCGATGTACGTGACGCCATTGTCTCCGATGAGACCCAGCAGTCCACCAATGAGGGCACGTGGTCTTTGGGTGATGTCAACGCCGATCTTGATGTGAAGCAGATGTCACGTTCCCTGGCGAACAACGAGAACGTCGCCACATTGATGGATCAGGATGGCGATGCGTTGCCGGCCGGGTTCAACCCGAACCACGATACCGGTGATACCGGCAATGCCTACGAATACAGCCAGTGCACATGGTGGGTGTATGTTCGTCGCCATCAGCTTGGTCTGCCGGCCGGCTCGTATATGGGCAACGGTTGCCAGTGGGCTTCGAGCGCCCGTTCATTGGGGTATTGGGTGGATAACACGCCTCGCCACGTGGGAGACATCATGGTGTTCCGCGCAGGCCAGGAAGGGTCGGATAGCACTTACGGCCATGTCGCGATCGTAGAGAAGATCAACGCCGACGGTTCCGTGACCACGTCCGAATGCGGTTCCGTTATGCAGGGCAAGACCTATTCGAAGACGTATCATAACGTTTCCGATTTCGAATACATCCATTACTGATACGGGCGTTCCCGCAGTTCGCCGTAATGCGGGGAGTGTGTCCATCTGGTGTTGGCGGACTCATTCCTCAGGCGGATTGCCGGTGCGGCGTGTCGCGCCATTTACGGCGAACCGGCATGGTGTTGTCCGTTTCCACAGGAAACCCTCGCTGGTATTGTAGGTAAACGATGAAGACAGTACAACAAACAGTGTCAATGTTCGTCGCCGCCGTAGCTGTCTGCGCCACATTCGTCGCAGCGGCTCCCGCGGCCACTGCAGCCGATCAGTCGGGTGTGGTTGCTTCAGAGCGTTCCTTCCCCAAGACCTCCGTGGCCCGTAAGGATGTGCTCAAGGAATCCGTATCCACCGATGTCAAGGGCAATTGGGGTGGTATCGAATCCCTCAATGTGCCGAAGACCAAGTCCCAGGCCGAGAAGGACGCCGAGCAGGAACGCCAGGAGGCGGCTGCCCGCGCCCAGCAGGAAGCCGCGGCCCAGCAGGCTGCAGCCGCATCGCGTTCCGCGACCCGTTCCTCACTGGAATCCTCCAGCTCCGCTTCTCTTACCGTGAACCCCCCGGACAGCAAGACCGCTGCCGCCTTGGTCTCCTACGCCGAGCAGTTCGTAGGCCAGGTGCCCTATGTGTGGGGTGGGTCCACTACGAGCGGCTGGGATTGCTCCGGCTTCGTGATGTACGTATTCGCCCAGTTCGGCATCTCCCTGCCGCATAGCTCCGGCGCACAGGCCGGCTACGGTACCGCTGTTCCGTCGCTCGCCTCCGCTCAGCCGGGCGATATCATCGCCAACAGCGCGCACGCCGGCATCTACGTCGGCAACGGCATGGTGGTCAACGCCCTGAATCCGAGCCAGGGTACGCAGATCACCCCGGTCGCTTGGGCCTTCACCGGAAGCTATTCGATTCGCAGGCTGCTGTAAGGCGCAAAGCAAGTAGACCTATGTGAGGCACGTTCCTTATGGGGCGTGCCTCTTTTTCTACAAAGAAACAGCGTTTGTCGAGTTGAAACATGCCGTCAAGATGGTGTAAAACGCGGTATTTCCTTGCAGTTCCAACGATATTGGAAAAATCGAGCTATTCTTAGAAGTAGTGACGGCCCATCGTGGGGTCGCCAGCAATCTCAAGGAGGTCGCCATGATCAACGACAAGGCTGTTCTTGTTGGTGTGGATGGATCGAACGCCAGCTACAAGGCCACATGGTGGGCAGCAAACTATGCCAAGCACGCGGGGCTCACTCTGCAGATCGTCTGCGCCTATTCGCTTCCCAGCTATGCGGCGGTGAGCTTCGACGCCACATATACCGCCATGGGCGATGACAACGCGGCGCATGCCGATGCGCAGGAGATTCTATCCAAGGCCAAGGCAATCGCCGACGAGCAGGGCGTTGAGGCCACCACCCTCATCGTCACCGGCGACCCGGCCTCCGTGTTCGTGGAACTGTCCCGCAACTACAACCTCATCGTTATCGGCAACCGAGGCAAGGGCGGCCTTGCCGAACGCCTGCTCGGCACCACATCCTCCAGCCTTCCGGCATATGCGTACTGCCCGATCATCGTGGTGCCCTACACCGACGACGATGGCAACCTCATGCATCTGAACAACACCATCACCAAGGTGGCTGTCGGTGCCGACGAATCCAAGTGGGGTGTCAAGGCCCTGCAGATCGCCGCCGATTTCGCGGCATCCTGGAACGCCGAACTCGAAGTGATTTCCGCGGTGCCGGAGGTCAAGGGCGTCAGCTCCGACGACAGCGTCTACGACTCCTACATGGACGATCTGAAGACGCGTGTGGCTCCGTTGCAGGAGAAGCACCCTGATCTGTCCGTGAACTGCCGCATCGTGCCGGGATCGGCGGTGCATACGCTGACCGAGGCCAGCTACAGCCATGATGTGGTGGTTGTCGGCTCTCGTGGCCGTGGCGGTTTCACCGGTCTGCTGCTCGGCTCGATCAGCCAGGGTCTGCTGCAGCATGCGGTGAGCCCGGTGTATGTGGTGCCGCGCAAGTATGTCGAGGCCGCGGAAAGCCGTTTGGACACGGTTCCGGGTTCTCCGGCCGATGTCAAGCCGAAGCCGCTGGACGACATCTCCGGTGTCGAAGAGGCCCCGGTGTCCACCGCATCGAGCGAGGTCGTCACCGAAATCGAGAAGACCATCGATCCCAAGCGCTGATACGCCATAATGCTGAAAACGGTAGGGCCGGTCATCCTTTAGCGGATGACCGGCCCTACCGGTATCTGAACTGATGCCACTCAGTGCTTGACGGTGACGTTCATACGCACTGGAGTCTCCTGCACGTAGGTGTGCTTGACGGTGCAAGCCTTGTCCACGTGACGGGAGATGCGTTCGGCGAGCTTGTCGGCATCCTCGTCACTCAGACCGGCTCCGGTGGCGTCGACCTCCAGCTGCTCCTCGAAGGCGGTGTATGCATCGTTGTCGGCGTCATAGGTGCCGTCCACCACGATCTTTGCGCCCTTGCCCTCGCCCAGGGTGTGCTCGACAGCGAACTGGCTGGACAATGCGGCGCAGCCTGCCAGGGCGATCTTCATCAGATCGCCGGGGGTGAACTGGCCACGGCCCTTACCGAACTTGATGTGCGCGCCATCCTCGCTGAAAGCGTCCCAGGAACCATCCTTGTTGCGCTCGACCCACAGTCGCTTTGCCATATGCTTCTCCTTAACCGAACGGCCATGTATGGCCATGTGACGATATCGCATCCATTATGCCCCACGCATCGCTGCCGTGACGCCATGGTTCCATTCCCGACGCAATCCCGCCAGTGGCGCAGTGATTCGGCGCTCATTTGATTACACTGGAACCCATGGCTTTAACTCCCGAACAACTCGCAGATATCCGTTCCCGTATCCCCGCCCGTCCCCAAACAAGCATCCCCATGCCGTATGAGGACCTGGTGCGTAAGATCTTCGCCGAAGGCACGTTGAAGTCCGACCGCACCGGAACCGGCACCATATCGCTGTTCGGCCAGCAGATGAGATTCGACCTGGGCGAATATTTCCCGCTGCTGACCACCAAGACCGTGTTCTTCAAAGGGCTTGCCTACGAACTGCTGTGGTTCCTCAAGGGGTCAAGCAATATCAACTGGCTGCTGGAACACAACGTGCATATTTGGGACGAATGGGCCGACGAGAACGGCGATCTGGGACCGGTGTACGGTGTGCAGTGGCGCTCCTGGCCGGCGCCCACGCCACAGGATCCGAACCGTACCATCGATCAGATCTCAAACGTGCTTGACCTTATCAAGAATCACCCCGATTCACGTCGAATGGTGGTCTCCGCATGGAACCCGGCCGAAGTCGAGAACATGGCGCTGCCGCCATGCCACGCGCTGTTCCAGTTCTATGTGGCGGATGGCAAGCTCAGCTGCCAGCTGTACCAGCGTTCCTGCGACATGTTCCTCGGCGTGCCGTTCAATATTGCCTCCTACTCGCTGCTCACGCTGATGATGGCCCAGCAGGCTGGATTGGAGCCGGGCGAATTCGTATGGACGGGCGGCGACTGCCATATCTATGACAATCATGTCGAGCAGTTCATCGAGCAGCTGGGTCGTGAACCGTACCCATACCCGCAGATCCAGATCGATAAGGAGCCTTCGCTATTCGACTACAAGTACGAGGATTTCCACATTCTCGGCTACCAGCATCACCCCACCATCAAGGCACCCGTCGCCGTGTGACATGGTTGCACAGGTGCGTCTCCGCCGTCTAATAGACTGGTGAGCCAGTTCCGAGAACCCAAGGAGTGAGTGAAATGGAGCATGACAGTAATAGCCGCAGCGGCTATCACGAACCCGAGCCCGGAAGTGCCGGGCTGGAGGAATCCGAGGATTGGGGCGATGATTTCCCCAAGACATTCTCGGTGAATTTGATTTGGGCGCAAGCCCGCAGCAAATCGGGGCAGCAGGGAGCCATCGGCTACAAGGGCGGTATGCCATGGCATCTTTCCGAAGACCTGAAGCATTTTCAGGAGCTTACGGTGTCGCATCCGGTGATCATGGGGCGTCGCACCTGGGAATCCCTGTCGCCGAAATACCGTCCGCTGCCGAACCGGGACAACATCGTCATCACGCACGATACGCAATACCGTGCGGTTGGCGCCACGGTCGTCGGCAGTCTTGAGGACGCGCTTGATCTGGCACGTCAGGAGGCCATTCCGGATGACGGTCTCGACCGTTCGGAAATCTGGGTGATCGGTGGTGCGGAACTGTTCCGTGAGGCGATGCCTATAGCCAATAAGGTGTATGTGACCGACATCGATGCCGAAGTCGACGCCGACACCTACGCGCCGGATATCGATGCGCTCGCCGAACGCGGGGAGTGGAGCGTGACGGACCGTTCGGCTCGACTCACACCGAAAAACGCGGATAGCGGCATTGAAGGATACCGGTTCCGCACATTCGAGCGTGTGCGCTGAAGTCATTGGATGCTGGGGTGCCGCAGGTTGCTCTGCGGCACCTCTTTTTTACCGGTAAGAGATAACGAATCCACCTGAAAAGGAACGATATGACCAACGACACCTATACGGTAATGACCGTCTGCACCGGCAACATCTGCCGTTCTCCGATGGGAGAGATCATTCTGCGGCACTTCTTCAACGAGCGTGGGCTTGGCGATCGCGTGAATGTGGAATCCAGCGGCGTCTCCGACGAGGAATGGAGTCATCCGATCGATCCGCGTGCCGTGCATGTGCTGCGCCAGCGCGGGTATGGCGATGAGATTCCGCGCGACCATTTCGCGCATCGCATCAGCCGTGACGAGATCGAGCGTACCGACCTGTTCCTGCCGATGACCGCATCCCATATGCATGCGCTGCTGCGCCAGCTGCCGCCGTCGAAGCGCGGCGAGGTGCATATGTATCGCAGCTTCGACCCGGATCTGCCTACGCCGAAGGCCGGGCATGAAAGCCAGATCGATCTGGTCGACCCCTGGTATGGCGGCCAGCATGAATTCGAGGTCGCCATCGATCAGATCGAGCATGTCGCACCATATATCGTCGACTGGGTGGAACGGCAGCTGCAAGGCTGACGGTGCCTATCGATTGCGCTGTATGCCCCAATAGAGGCCGGCATATGCGTTGTAGCGGTTCAAGGCCGTGGCTCAGCCAAACCTGATGCCCTACGATGCGCATATGCCGGCCTCTAGTGCGTTTTCGGTGTTATCGTGCATTCCACAAGCCTGGTTTGTTACGTGGCCGATTGATGGCTGTTTGCGGCCGTGCGGGAGGGAATGGTCGATTATCCGAAACAAGGTGGGCATGGTTGACGGCTACGGTATGTGGCGATGTGGAAGCGGTGGTATGCAAAGACGCTGGATAATGAAAAACCCTCACCGTTTCAGGTGAGGGTTCATGTGGTGGCTCCGAGCGGCATCGATCCGCTGACCTAACGATTTTCAGTCGTTCGCTCTACCAACTGAGCTACAGAGCCATAGAGTTGAAAAAACCCGGCGAACCGGGTTCTGACAATTCTAGCGACCCCGGCCGGACTTGAACCGGTGACCTCCGCCGTGACAGGGCGGCGCTCTAACCAACTGAGCTACGGGGCCGTGTTGTTTTCGTTCTTGCGAAGCAACGAGATGTAATATTACTGACTTCTGGAGATAGTGCAACTCTCGGCGTGTCGCGTTTGGCGCAATGTACTCAAAACGGCTATTTTTCAACGATTATGGCGTAAAAATGCAGTGAGGCCCCAATCTGGGCAGAGCGCATGGATAATAGGGAGCTATGCAAGAAAATAACGAAAAAAACCAGGAAATTCTCGACATGCCGGCTGGCTCCGGTGCCGAACAGGCGCAGCATGGGCATCCCCTTCATAAGGTGCTCTCGTTCGTGCGTAGGTCCGGGCGGCTGGATGCGCGCCTTCAGCGGGCGTGGGACAACTATGCCGCCGATTACCTGCTTGACGTCAATGCCGGCGAGGGGTCGCTCGACGTGCGTGAAGGCTTCGTGCTTGACGGTGATTATGTGCGCAGCGTATGGGGGAACGCCAATCCGCTGATCGTGGAGATCGGCTCCGGTCAGGGTGAGAACGTCGTGGCGGCGGCGCAGGCGAATCCGGATGTGAACTTCCTGGCTTTGGAGGTGTACGACCCCGGTGTGGCCCACACGCTGCTGCTCGCGGGGAAGAACGGTCTTGGGAATCTGCGTGTGGCGCAGGTGAACGCCCCGGAGCTGTTCAAGGTCATGGCGGACGGCGTGGCTGCCGAGGTGTGGACGTTCTTCCCGGATCCGTGGCCTAAGAAGAAGCATCATAAGCGCCGCATCGTGCAGCCGGAGCTTGCCGGACAGGTGCGCCGTGCGCTGGCTGATGGGGGAGTGTGGCGCATCGCCACCGATATCGAGGACTATGCGTTGCATGTGCACGAGGTGATGGATGGTCTTGACGGCTGGGAGAATGCCGGAGGGGTTACCGTGAGCCTGCCGGTGGAGCATGTGGGCAAGGGCAATGCCGATATGGCGGCCGATATGCCACATGCCGATTTCGCCGAATCCGAGCGCTTCGCCGGGCGCGTGTTGACGAACTTCGAGAAGAAGGGGCTTGCCGCCGGGCGTGTGATTCACGATTTCACCTACCGCAAGGCCTGATTGCCGGCCGCTTGGTGTGCGCATTCAGGTTCGGTGCCGCTGGGGTGACAAGGCTTGTGTTTGCAAGGTCCTACAGCCTTCGACGCCTAGTGCGACACGCCGAGACGTGGTCTTGATTTGCGTGCGGAGACAACTCGTGTATTATTAATCGAGTTGTTAGCCCCCTTCGTCTAACGGTTAGGACACCAGACTTTCAATCTGACAACGAGAGTTCGACTCTCTCAGGGGGTACTGATGAAGCCGCTGGAAACAGCGGCTTTTCTTATATCTGTAGTGACTCGTATTTCCGGTATCGGCATGTATGCGCCGTATAGCCGCAACGTATATGGCTATGTAAAAGGCGCGGGACCCGGCATGTTGCCGGCTCCCGCGCCTCTGGAATATCTGTGGCCCTCAGAGATTCGTCAGCAGCGGTTTCATGCGCTCGTAGCATTCCACGGTCTGCAGGGCATCGCTCAAGCCGCGGTGCTCCTCCTCGTCGGCGATGCCGAAGCGTTGGATCAGGTCCACCAGTCGATGCTGACGCTCCTGTGGGAACAGCGCACGGCTCAACCGCAGCGTATCGATGAAATCGTATGAGAACGGCTTGCCGAGCGTGCGCATGCAGTTGTCGTACAGGAAGTTGATATCGAAGTTCGCGTTATGCGCCACAATCGTATCGCTCGGGCGCAGATGGGCGAGAAAATCCGGCAATACAGCCTCGATGGGGGAGGCGTCGCCCACCATCTCGTCGCTGATGCCGGTAAGACCGGTGATGAAGCCGCCTACGGGCCTGCCGGGGTTCACCAGCTTGCTGTATTCGGCGGTGACAATGCCGTGCTCGACGCGCACCGCGCCGATTTCGATGATGCGGTCGCGTGCCGGGCTGATGCCGGTGGTCTCCAGATCGACAACCACATAATCGTCTGTTGCAATAAGCAGACTATTGCCTTTGAAGTCGCGTTGAATAGCCATGAATGCTCCGATATCGTGTTGTGCGTGATCTTACTGCTTGTCCGCACCGGCCGGCTGGGTGCGCTTGAGCTCGTCGCGGATCTCCTGCAGCACCGCAAGCGTCTGCTCTTCGGTGGTGGGCTCCGTGTTCTCCGCTTCCTCGTTCGCTCCCATATCACGCAGCTTGTTGATGGGCAGCACAATGCAGAGATACACGGCCACGCCGATAAGCAGGAAGTTGATGATGGCGTTGAGAATCGCGCCGAAGGAGATGGTGGCGCCGTTGAAGGTGATCGTCAGCACGCCGGACATGTCCGGAACGCCGCCGATCATACCGATCAATGGGCTGATGAGATGGTTCACGATCGAGTTGACCACGGTGGTGACGGCGGAACCCATGACCACGCCGACTGCCATGTCGATCATCGAACCGCGGGAGATGAACTTCTTAAACCCCTTGATCGGGCCCTTGTCGGTCAGGGAGACCACCTTGCGTGCGGCCTTGTCCACGTTTTTGGCGAGATCGGCGGCCATATCCTGCGGATTGATGGGCGTATTGCTGCTATCGCTCATAAAAACTCCTTGCACCATGCGGTTGAATGCGTCCGTTCCATTATGCCCAACCGGGCGAATGGTGGGACGGGCAGGCAGAAAAACACGAACGGTGCAGTGCGTTGATGTTTCCGCTCACATTACGTGCGCGTATACTAGGTGATTGTTGGAACGCGTGATGAAGCGCGCAACCAAAGTTGAGTATCGAACCGGCTTTCAAAGGAGAATACGAGCATGGTCTATCGCATGATTTTCAACCAGACTGCATATTTCGGTCGTGGAGCGATCAAGGAGATCCCCGGTGTGGCCAGGTCCCATGGCTTTACCAAGGCGTTCATTGTCACCGATCCGGTGCTGTTGGAGACCGGTACCGCCAAGAAGGTCACCGACGTACTGGACGAGGCCGGCATGCCCTATGAGGTGTTCAGCAATGTCAAGCCGAACCCGCCGGTCGAATGCATCCAGGACGGCGTGGCCAAGTTCGCCGCTTCCGGCGCGGACTTCCTGATTGGCTTGGGTGGCGGCTCCCCGCAGGATACCTGCAAGGGCATCGGCATCGTCACCGCCAACCCGGAGTTCTCCGACGTGCTGAGCCTGGAAGGCGTGGCGGATACCAAGAACCCGTCCGTGCCGATCTTCGGCGTGCCGACCACTGCAGGCACCGCATCCGAGACCACCATCAACTATGTGATCACCGACACCGCCAACAAGCGCAAGTTCGTCGCCGTCGATCCGCATGATATCCCGATCGTCGCCTTCGTGGACCCGGATCTGACCGATTCCATGCCGCGTGGCCTGAAAGTCGCCACCGGCCTGGACGCGCTGACCCACGCCATCGAAGGCTATATCACTCCGGGTGCCTGGAGTCTGTCCGACTGCCTGTCGATGCAGACCATCCGTATGATCGCCAAGAATCTCGCCAAGAGCGCGGATGGCGATGTGCCGGCCGGTGAACAGATGGCCTACGCCTCGTACATTACCGGCATGGCCTACTCCAACGTCGGCCTTGGCCTGGTGCATGGCATGGCACACCCGCTGGGCGGACGCCTCGGTGTGGCCCATGGCGTCGCCAACGGTATTCTGCTGGCTCCGGTCATGGAATACAACAAGGACTACACCGGCGAGAAGTATCGTGACATCGCCGATGCCTTCGGCGTGGAAGACGCCTACACCGGCGATATCGAGAAGGTGCGCGAGGAAGCCGTGCAGGCCGTGCACAAGCTCACCGTCGATCTGGGCAACCCGACCACGATCTCCGAGGTCGGCGCCACCGAAGCCGATCTTGAGCCGCTGGCCCATGACGCCTTCCACGACGTGTGCACGCCGGGCAACCCGCGCCAGGCCACGCAGGAAGACATCCTCAAGATCTACACCAGCCTGATGTGATTTTCGTGCGGTGCCTGCGATACCTACTGCAGTCGCCGCGCCATTGTGTGCGTGCCCATCGGTCGTTGTGCGATTCGTGCGACCGGTGGGCATGTTGCGTTTGGCGATAAACGGCAGCAAACGAAGAGGGGCACGGCTCGCAATGAGCCGTGCCCCTCTTCGTTCATGGATGAGGAATCAGTAGCAGTGATGCACCTGCCAGTAGCTGTAGGCGCCCTGCAGCGAACCGTACCGCTGGTTGCAGTAGTTGACGAACCACTTGAACTGGGTCTGGTAGTTGGTCGCCCAATCCGCACCTGCGGAAGCCATCTTGCTGCCCGGAAGCGCCTGCGGCAGGCCATAGGCACCGGAAGATGCGTTCGTGGCGTCCACACGCCAACCGGACTCATGGTTGATGATGTACACGGCAGCGGTGAAATCAGCCTCGGTGTATCCGTTCGAAATCAGATAGTCATGAGCCCACGACTGCATTTCGGACGCGGGAACCGTGGTGCCCAGGCTGGACGCTGCGCTCGACGAGGACGAGCTCGACGACGAGGAGGCGGTGGAACCGGTACCGACCAGAATGATCTTGTCGGTAGGAGCCGTCTTGACATAAGAGGCGAACGTAGTGGAGGAAACGATCTTGCCGCCGGCGCGGGTGACGAGGTTCGTGGCCTCCATCACACCGTTCTTGCCTTCCTGCTGCACCTTTTCGGTGCCCTTCGGCAAGGCGTCCGTTTCCTTCTTGACCACATTGAACGTGATATCCGAATCGGTGGTTTCCAAAGTCGCGCCGGCGCGTTCGATGGTAATCACCGTGGATTCGGTGACCTTGGTGGTCAGCGAGGGGGAGATGGTGTCTTCCGGTTCAAGCACGATATCGCCCGCATCCAGCACGGATTTGACATCGGTGAATTTGGTGCCCAGAACGGTACGTGATTTGCCGTTGATCTTGACGGTGACATACGACGTGCCATCCACGGCGCCACGCTGGCCGCTACGGGAGACTTCTTTGGATGCGTCCGTGGCGGAGAACGAAGTCAGCGACGCATGGGACGACGAAGAATCCTGATAGAAATTCTGAGAGACGACACCGGCGCCTGCAAGCAGACCCACTGCTCCCGCCACCGAGACGAAACGCATCCACTGACGCTTGCTCAGGGATGCAAGAGTGGGGGTGCTTTTGCGATGTTTCGCCATCTTACTCCTTAACCATGAATGTGCCTCCGTGGCACACAACCTCTTCCATAGTAGCTAGGGCAAGGTACATGGGTGCAATGTCCTCGACGAAAAAACAGGCCCCGGCCATCCGAGCGACGAACCGGAGCCGTACAGTGGGTGCGCCGTACTCAGCCCTCGACCTGAACCGCCTTGGCCTGGGCGATCAGATCGTCCAGATCGGCGGACTGGAGAGCCCCGGCCTGCTTGAAGATGATCTGCCCCTTCTTCACCACCATCAGCGTGGGAACCGCCTGGATGCCGGCGGCCTGCGCAAGATCCTGATTGGCGTCGATGTCGATCTTGCCGAACACGACGTCGCTGTTCTCGGGCTTATTGCTGGCAGCCTCGTAAATCGGTCCGAATGCGCGGCACGGTCCGCACCACGTTGCCCAGAAATCAACGAAAACCAGATCGTTGCCGGTGATGGTCTGCTCGAAATCGGCGGAAGAAAGCTGAGTGGTGGACATAGATACTCCTTTTGCGTGCGGACTGACATGCGAATCGTCCGACTTCAATGTTGCCACAATAGTAGATGCAATCAATCATTGAGCGACGGGCGAACACGCGCATGACGGCAAAACGCGCCATAATGAGACGTATGCCAGTGATGAATGATGAAGTGCCGGAAGAGGGCGATTTCGACGCCGGACGGGCACGTGGAGAATTCGATCATGTCACCCCCGAGGATTTCATCCGCGGAAGCGGCCACGGCAACCCGCCAGGGTGGCTCGGTTCCGAAGAGATCAACCGCGTGCGCGGCGAGATGCCCATCGCCTACATCTGCGTGGTGCCGGTACGCACCGACGAATTCGGGCGTATCGTGCAGATCGGATCGTTGCTCCACGTCACCGACGACGGGTCGGTGGAACGTGCGCTGATCTCCGGAAGAGTGCTCTTCCACGAAACCCTGCGGGAAGCCATCGCCAGGAACATCTCCAAGGATCTCGGCGACCTGGCCCTGCCCGTGCTGCCGGTCAGCCCGCAACCCTTCACCGTGGCCGAATTCTTCCCCACGCCGGGAGTAAGCGAATACTTCGACCCGCGGCAGCACGCCATAGCGCTATGCTATGTGATTCCGATCGCAGGCGACTGCCATCCGCAGGACGAGACGTTGGACGTAGAATGGGTCGACCCGCATGACGACAAGCTCAGTATCTTCCTGCAGCAGATGTGCAACGGGCACGGGCGCATCGTCCAGGCTGCACTGCAATGGGCTGGCATCTGAACCATACCGGGCTGCGCGACGGCAGGCGGGACGACTACGCTGAACGACTGTCACGACTGCCATGATCGACGAGGTCGAACAGACGCATGGAGCACTCTGAAACGAAGAGAGGAAATCAATGTTTGCAATCCACAATCGTGTGATACGCCAGGGAGACGGCGCCAGCACACCGCTGATTCTGACAAACGCCTACCCGGTGGACGGACGCATGTGGGAACGCTGCGCCGCACGCATCGCAGCGCTCGCCGACGAAGCCGGACTTGCCGATTTCGCCATCTGGGCGCCGGACATGCCGGGATCAGGCCTGTCCTCCACGCCCAGCGACGAACAATCCGGGCGCCGCGCCCCCAACGGCTCCTACCCCGACGCACTGGACCGCATGGCCGAATCATATGTGGCCATGCTGCACGAAGCCGGGTACGACAAAGCCGTTTGGGTGGGACTATCCATGGGCGGATACCTGGTCACCGATCTGTACCGGCTCCACCCCGAAGCGGTGGCAGGCGTGGCGCTATGCGACACCATGGCATCCAGCGACGGCGTAGGCGGCGAAGCGCGCCTGGAAACCTCCAACGCCTGCGAATCCACGAATGGCGTGCAACCCGTCATGCACTTCGCGCAGGCCGGTCCAGGCGATTCCACCGTGAAGCGCTCGCAGGCATTCATCGATCAGATGACCTCATGGATCCATGACCAGACCCCGGCGGGCCTCGCCTGGCGTCAGCGCATGACCTACGGGCGCCCGGAACTGGCAGGCGTGCCGGAACGCATGGACATGCCGGTCGCAGTGGTGTCCGGCGAACTCGACCCGACCAGCAATCCGAGCGTGATGAAACCCCTTGCGGAACGCATCGGTAGCAATGCGGTATTCACCTCCATTGCGGATTGCGGCCATTTCAGCGCCGTCGAACACCCAGACACGGTGGCTGCGGCGTTGGTCGATCTGATGAGACGGGTGGACTGATATGGCATTGAATCCTTTGGCACTCACGCAGGTGCTTCCCTTCCTGCCGCTGGCACAGGGCGACATCGATTATGAAACGGAACGACGCGGCGAACCGGATCTGCTGCGCAAGGTGCTGCTCGAACCTTCCGCCACGGTGATGCTGACCTGTGACGGCAGAGTGGCGGTGCCGCGTGGGCAGGGCGCCAAAGCCGACTATGAGAATGCGGCGATGCGCCTGGCCACGCTGCCCGGCGCCTATGTGTTGGACGCTTTGGAACGGCACCCCGGAGCCGTGGGCATGTTCCTCGGCGGCTATACGGGGTTGGCCGGCGGCCAGCATGTGGTTGCGGTCGACATCACGCGTATCGATGGCGAATCCGATGAGGATTGCAACGCCGGCGATGCTGGAACCGTGGACGGGCAATTGGCCGGTTATGGTCAGTGTGCGGCGAATGGTGCCGATAACGACGGGAACACTGGGAAAGCGGATATTCTGCAACAGGCGACTGCCCGATTCGATTGGGTCGATCTGCGTGGATTCGCCCCTCACGCCAATGCGCGCGAAGCCGGACAGGCCACCAGCGCGGTGGCACTGAGCGTGTGGCATAACCGGCAGCGTCACTGCCCGGCATGCGGTGCGCCGGTCACGCCGGCAATGGGAGGATGGGCGCAACGGTGCTCCAGCAGTGCCGACGGCAACAGGCTGCTGTTCCCACGCGTGGAGCCGGCGGTGATCACCGTGGTGGTGGATTCCTCCGACCGTATGCTGATTCAGCACAATGCCGCATGGAACAATCCCACGCTGTATTCGGTGTCGGCCGGATTCGTGGAGGCCGGCGAGAACCTGGAGCATGCGGTACGGCGTGAAGCGCATGAGGAGACGGGCATTACGCTGGGCGAAGTCAAATACCTCGGCTCGCAGCCGTGGCCGTACCCGGCGTCGCTGATGATGGCGTTCAAGGCCCATGCCCTCGGCACCGACATCCAGGTGGACGGTTCGGAAACGGTGGACGCCCAATGGGTGACCAGGGACGAATACACGGCGGCGATTATCAGCGGACGCATCAGTGCTCCGGGCAAAGCGACCATTGCGCGGTACATGATCGAGCAATGGCTGGGCCATGAGCTCGGATAAGGCCCCGCATATCCCCTATCGCCAGTCGAAGCCCTGATATTCCAATTGTTTTTTGCGGTTCAATGGGGTGGCGTCGTCGTATAGTCTTTGAAGTTACGTTAGAGAGAGAACAAGAACCGAACGCAAGGATTACGATGATGTCAAAGAACACGGAGCAACTGCATTTGCAGGATCTGGCTGATACCACGGTCATTAATCCGGTGGATGCAAACGGTGCTCGCGGTCTTGAAGGGCTTGGGGCATTCCCTCCTGCAGGTGGCGATGGCTTCGCAGGATTCACCGCTGACGGCGGTGATGGAGGGAACATGCCGCTCGAAGCCAAGAAATCCCATAAGGGGCCGATCATCGTACTGGTTTCGATTGTGGTCATTCTGGTGGCGCTTATCGCCGTGTTCTTCACCATGCGCTGGCATTACGCCGATCGCGTCGCTCCGGGTGTGAGCTTCGGCTCCGTCAAGGTGACGGGTCAGACCCGCGGAGACCTTACCGCTACGGTGAATAAGGCCGTGAAGGATTCCTCCATCGTGGTTAAGGGCGACAACGACAGGCAGGTATCCGCGACGTTGAAGGATCTCGGCGTAAGCGTGGACGTCAAGAAGACGGTGGACGATCTGCTGGCGGCGAAGAAATCCGAGAACCTCCTGCAGGATATCGCCCGCGTCAACCCGTTCTCGCATGAAAGCGTCAAACTTGCCGCGAAGGTGAACACCTATGAGATGAGCCGATTCCTGTCGGACAAGCTGATCAGCGACGACGAGCGCGCCGTGGCGTCTTCCATCTCCTACGACGCCAATGCGCAGGCGTTCGTCGTCACCGAAGGCAGGGACGGCGATACGCCGGATATCCAGCCGGTCGACGCGGCTGTGGAACAGGCCATCAAGAATCCTGGCAATTCCGCCACGGTGGAGATCACCAACAAGCAGGTCGACATGCCGATCACCACGGAAGAGGCGCAGAAAACCGCCGATGAAGCGAATCAGCGTCTGACCAACAAGATCGTGCTGACCAACGGCGACGCCAAGCAGTTCGAGCTGCCCGTCGACGAAGTGGCGAAGTGGATCAAGGCCAACGGCGACCCGTCGAAGGGCCAGATCACGCTCGACTACGACGCCGTCGCCATCAAAACATATCTTGCCGCCGTGCTTCCGCAGCAGCTCAATCAGGAACTCGTCCCGCAGGAAGACATCGTCGACGACAACAACAAGGTCATTCTTGAAGCCGCGGTCAAGGGCGTGAACGGCCTGACCGTCAAGAACACCGATAACACCGCAGCCCAGGTGGTTTCCGCGTTGAATGCCGGCAATGGCGCCACATTGCAGGTGGAATCGGATGTCAAGAAGTTCGACATCAAGCAGAAGAAGAGCGAATGGCGCATCGTGGTGGACAAATCCAGCCAGACCGCCACCGTGTACCAGAACAGTCAGGCCGTGAAGACCTTCCCCGTGTGCACCGGTTCGAACAAGCACGAAACCGATTCCGGCACGTTCACCATCTACCTGCGGTACGACGTGCAGGATATGAGGGGACTTAATGATGACCATACTACGTATTTCTCTCCGGGCGTGAAGTGGGTCAGCTACTTCAACGGCGGCGAAGGATTCCACACCGCCAGCTGGAACAACTATGGCATCGCCCACGGCGACCCGGTGAACTACGGCTCGCACGGCTGCGTGAACATGTATGAGGCCGATTCCAAGTGGATCTACGACCATTGCCCGCAGGGCACCATCGTACAGGTGGTCGGCTCGCAGCCATCCGGCGCGGTTCGCTGACGGCGCAAGCGCGATACCTCGCAATGAATTCGATTTCTTCTGTTAGGGTGTGAGTCATGAGCGAAGCACAGGATATGCAGCCGTTGAACCTCGATGTTCCCGATCATCTGGAATACACGCAGGATCATGTGTGGGTCGACACCTCCGGCGATCTTGCCGTGATCGGCATCACCGAATACGCGGCGGAACAACTCGGCGAACTGGTGTATGTCGATCTGCCTGAGCCGGGAACGCAGATCGAGGCCGGCGACGAAGTCTTCGAGCTTGAATCGTCCAAGGCGGTAGAGCCGCTGATCGCCCCGGTATCAGGCACCATCCGCTACGTGAACCAGGCGGTGAGCGACGACCCCAGCGTCGTCAACGGCGACCCGTATGGCGAAGGCTGGCTGCTGAAGGTCGAGCTTGACGACGATGAACCCGACCTGCTGAGCGCCGCGGAATACCTGAAGGCCGTTCGATGAGCATGCCAGATGGAACGACGGATTCGCAGATCGATGACATGCCCACGGTGCCGATTCCGGCACGGCATGCCGTTACGACCTTCGACGCCGCTTCCTCCCGTGAACGCATCGAGCTGAAGCCGCCATTGGTAAGAGCCGCACGTCGCGGCATTACCGGCGCATTCGGCCTTTGGGCACATGCCGCTACCGCAGTAGCGAAGAAGCTTGACTGGTTCCCCCGAATCAACCCCTACGTAGGGTATGGCACCGAGGAATACTCCAGATTGATCTGCCGCACCGTGTATGCGCCGGAGCGCAGCGAATACGGGCGTGCCACCCGTGGCATCCGCGGTATGCTGACGATTCCGGCATCGCATGTTCAGGTGAGGATCCGCATAGACGAAACCCCGTTGGAAACAGTGCAGGTAGGTGACAGAGAAACCTACGACAGGCCTGGCAACAGCCCCGACATCGACAGCGAATACGCGATTTCGGACCGTTCCGGGTACCTGGATCTGCTGGCAGACCATCATCTCGAGCCCGGCATCCACAAGGTCTCCTACCGTGTGAACGGCCGCAAACCGGTCACATCCCATCTGTATACGATTCCCTCATCGGCGAAAGTCGGTGTGATCAGCGATGTGGACGATACCGTGATGATCACACAGGCCCCGGTACCGTGGAAGGCGGCATGGAATCTGCTGTTCCTCGACCCCTTCAAACGCAGTTCCGTGCCCGGCATGAGCGTGTTGTTCAACAAAATCGCGGATCTGTTCCCGGACGCACCGTTCTTCTACCTGTCCACTTCCCCCTGGAACGTGGAAGGTTCGATTCGCCATTTCATCGCCAACCATGGATTCCCCGAAGGCCCGCTGCTGTTGCGCGATCTCGATCCCAGGCCCAAAAGCTTCGTCCCCTCCGGACCCCAGCACAAACTCGAGTTCGCCGAACAGCTCATGTCCGATTTTCCGGATATGAAATTCATCCTGGTCGGCGATGACGGGCAGCGCGACCCGACCACATACGCCACCATCGCCAGAAGATACCCGGGGCGTGTGCTTGCCATTGCGATCAGACAGCTTACCCCGCGGGAGAATTCGCCATTCGGCATGAGCACCGGATTGACGGCGACACAGCCCATGCCGGTTACCGATGTGCCGGTGTTCGTCGGCACCACCGGGGTGAATCTTATGAAAACCATGCTGCCGTATCTGGCCACGCAGCTGGATTTGTAGCCTGCCGCAAGGTTGGGTATGCGGGGTGTGCCGGGGTGCCGGCATACCCCGCGTCGGCTTGGCCCCGTGCGCATCAAAGCGCTGCCGAGGAACGGGAACCGGTGCGCCTGCATCGGGGGGAACGCTACAATGGACGGCTATGACCGAAAGTGGGAACAGAGACGTACCGGTAGCAAAGCAAGTGCCGTTCGAACGGGAGCATCACGGCGACGCATTCGTCGACCCCTATGAGTGGATGCGCGACAAACAGTCGCCGGAAGTGCAGGAGTATGTTGCGGCGCAGAACCGTCTGTGCGAGAACCGTAACAAGCCGTTGGCGTCGTTGCGCAGCACATTGTTCGACGAGCTGAAATCCCATGTGCAGGAAACCGATATGTCGGTGCCGACGCGCATGGACGGCTATTGGTATTTCACCAGGACGCAGCAAGGCAAGCAGTATGCGGTGCAATGCCGTATGCCGATTGCCGGGCCGGACGATTGGGACCCTCCGCAGGTCGATGCCGTGGGGGAGCCGGGGAGCATGCCCGGCGAACAGATCGTGTTCGACGCCAACGCCGAATCCGAAGGGCATGACTTCTTCCGTATCGGCGGTATGGATATCAGCAAAGACGGCCGGTGGATGCTGTACGGCGTGGATGTCGAAGGCGACGAACGCTACGATTACCGCATTCGCAATCTGGAAACCGGTGAGGAATTGCCCGAAATGTTTACGGGTATTTCCGGAGCATGCTTCACGCCGGACGCGCAGTGGGTGTTCTATACCGTGCTCGATGATGCGTGGCGCCCATGTGTGGTGTTCCGGCATCGTGTGGGAACGTCGATAGACGAGGACGTTGAGGTGTTCCGCGAACATGACGAGCGATTCTGGGCCGGCGTCGGCATGTCGTTCGATGAACGCAGCATCGTTATCGGCACCGGGTCGAAGACGACCACGGAGGTGCTGATGCTCCCGGTCGACACTCCGGAAGGCGAGTTCAAGGCGTTCATCCCCCGCGAAGACGGTGTGGAATACGACGTAAGCTTCGCCTGTTTCGAAGGGGCGGGGGAGCATGGTTCCGATATTCCGATCGCCGTGGTGTACCACAATGCGCTGAACCCGAATTTCGAGATCGATGTGATCGATATGCGTAAGCATGAGCCGCCATACCGCTTGGGCGAAGGCGTGTGCGTGGCATCTGGATCCCCCTATGGGTGCGAGCGGGGCGACGACGTGGAACCAGGGGCTTCGGCAAAGCCCATTGGGGCTCCCTACACCAAGCCGGGGAACCCGGCGATCATGCAGGGGGCGCATGGCCTGGGCATCGAGGGGATCGCCATCCACCGTAATTTCGTGACGTTGTCGTACCGGGCCGAAAGTCTGACGCATCTGGCGGTGATGACCAAACAGGCCGCTGCCGAGGATTTTCTTGCCCGGCGCCCGTGGCGGTTCACCGAGCTGGTGCCGCCTGCGCTCGAAGGCGACTGGGACGTGGACGAATCCGTGGACGAGGTAAATGAGGAGCGTGCCGCCGTCTGGCAGGCCGTGGCTGGTATGGAGGACGATACCGCCGGACCTCATGCGGTTCGTGCCGCCGCCGGTGTGATCGACGATTTCCAGCGTGCCCAGGGTGATGGGCATGCCGTGCATGGTGCGTCCCGTAGGGCGATGACATCGTCGGATGGGGCGACCGCCGACGCGATGCCGGGCGAGACGCGGCGTTTGTATTCCATCGGTGCGGGTGGGAATCCTTCATATGATGCGCCACGCATGCGTTACTCGTTCTCCAGCTATACCAGGCCGGGGGAGTTGCATGACATCGACCCGGCCACGGGCGAGGATCGCCTGTTGAAACGTGCCACCGTCCTGGGCGACTTCGATCCGCGCGATTACATGGAACGGCGGGTGTGGATCACCGCACGCGACGGTGAACGGATCCCCGTGTCGCTGGTGTGGCGCAGGGATGTGCCGACCTGCGATTCGGCCATGTTCATCACCGGATATGGCGCGTACGAGATCAGTTCCGATCCAGGATTTTCGGTAGCGCGCATCAGCATGCTCGACCGTGGCGTTTTGTACGCGGTGCCGCATATCCGAGGCGGCGGCGAAATGGGGCGTGCCTGGTATGAGCAGGGCAGAAGGCTGAACAAGAAGCACACCTTCGAGGATTTCGTCGATGCCGCGCGTGCCTTGCAGAACGCCGGGTTGGCGAATCCGGCGCGTACCGTGGCCGACGGCGGTTCCGCAGGCGGTCTGCTGATGGGGGCCGTGGCGAATCTTGCGCCGGAATGCTTTGCCGGCATCGAAGCGGATGTGCCGTTTGTGGATGCGCTGACGTCGATTCTCGACCCGTCGCTGCCTCTCACCGTCACCGAATGGGACGAGTGGGGCGATCCGTTGCATGATGCCGAGGTGTATCGGTACATGAAGTCGTATACGCCGTATGAGAATGCGCCGAGTAGCGCCGACGATCCGCGAACTGCGCATTTCCCGAGGATTTTCATCACCACATCGATGAACGACACCCGTGTGCTGTATGTGGAACCGCTCAAATGGCTGGCGCGGCTGCAATCGGTCGGTATCGACGCCATCGCCAAGATCGAGGTCGAAGCAGGTCATGGCGGTATCTCCGGGCGCTACAAGCAATGGCAGGAGCTCGCCTACGAGAATGCATGGTGCCTGAGCGTGATGGGGATCATGCATTAGGCGGCATGTCCACGCAGTGAACTGCTTCGTGAGCGGTGCCAACGGCGTGTGTAACGTTCTAAGGCATGAGCGAAACAGCAAAGAAGTACAAGATCGCCGTCATTCCCGGCGATGGCATTGGCAAGGAAGTTACTCCATGGGCTCAGAAGGCCTTGGAGAAGGCCGCTGAAGGCGTGGCCGAGTTCGAATATGAGAAGTTCGATCTCGGTGCCGAGCGCTACCTGCGCGATGGTGCGATCCTGCCCGAGGATGAAGAGGAACGCATCAAGAAGACGGATGCCATTCTGCTGGGTGCCGTCGGCGATCCGCGTATCAAGGCCGGCATTCTGGAACGCGGCCTGCTGCTCAAGCTTCGTTTCGACCTGGACCAGTATGTGAATCTGCGCCCGTCCAAGCTGTACAAGGGCGTCACCTCTCCGCTCGCCAACCCGGGCGATATCGACTTCGTAGTGGTGCGTGAAGGCACCGAAGGCCTGTATTGCGGTGCCGGCGGAGCCGTCCGCCGCGGCACTCCGAACGAGGTAGCCACCGAGGTTTCCATCAACACCGCCTACGGCGTGGAACGCGTGGTGCGCTACGCCTTCCAGCTGGCCATGAAGCGCAGGAAGCACGTGACCCTGGTGCATAAGAAGAACGTGCTGGTCAACGCCGGCGACATGTGGCAGCGCATCGTGGACAAGGTGGCCGAGGAATACCCGGAGGTCTCCCACGATTATCTGCACATCGACGCGACCACCATCTTCATGGTGTCCAACCCGTCCCGCTTCGACGTGATCCTGACCGACAATCTGTTCGGCGACATCATCACCGACGAGGCCGGTGCCGTGGTTGGCGGCGTCGGCTACTCGGCATCCGGCTGCATCAACGCGTCCAACGAGTATCCGTCCATGTTCGAACCAATCCATGGTTCCGCACCGGACATCGCCGGCCAGAACAAGGCCAACCCGACCGCGGCCATTCTGTCCGCCGCCATGCTGCTTGAGCATCTCGGCTTCGACGATGCCGCCAAGAAGATCCATGCCGCTGTGGAGGCCGACATCGAAGAGCTCGGTTCCACCACACGCTCCACCGACGAAGTGGGCCGCGACATTCTCGCCCGCATGTGAGCCATCGTTAGTGGCATGAGCCTGTGGCGCAACGCACGATATGGTGTGTTGCGCCACAGGCTTTTATATTGTGCGGCGCCATTGCGAACCGCTATGGCATGAACGGTGCGCACGATTCGCTTATAGAAAGATGCCGGATGCTATATTCAGGTCATGAACGATTTCAACGATCCGAACAGTCAGATTCCGTATGATGAGGGGAACGCCGAGGAGCCCCGGCAATCTCAGGAAGCAGGGAATCCTCAGAGCGGCCAGATCCCATCATCACAGCAGTACATGCAGTATCAGTCGTATGACCCGCGGCAGGAGCAGCCGTATGGACAGGCTCCCCAGCCGCAGTATGGGCAGACTCAATATGAACAGCCCCAATACGGCCAATCCCAGCCCCAATACGGTCAGCCGCAGTACGGTCAGTCCCGACCTCAATATGGCCAAGCACAATACGGTCAGCCTCAGCCGGGCTATTCCCAGCAGTACGGTCAATTCGGCTATGACCAGCAGGCATACCGGCAGATGCCGGGCTATCAGCCGCAACCGCAGCAGCCTGCATATTACCCGCAGCCGAAATCCAAACTGGCAGCAGGACTGCTGGGCATCTTCCTCGGCGCGCTTGGCGTACATAACTTCTATCTAGGCTACACAGGCAAGGCGGTGGCCCAGCTGCTGCTGACACTGGTCGGCTGGGTGCTGTTCGGTCTCGGCCCCGTCGTCGCGTGGGTCTGGGGCCTGATCGAAAGCATTCTCATCCTATGCTCCACATACGGGTCGAACTGGCATAGGGACGCCAAGGGATTTGAGCTTTCGGATTAACTCCGGCGCCGCCTTGCTAGGCTGAGCATATGCGAGGAGAGTATAAAACCCCCGGCGGCAAGCTCGTCGGGGTTCGTGTGACGTATGACGGGACCGGCCGATGGCATTGCCATGTGGACGGCGATTTCTTCATCGATGGCGATGACGCCGAAACCCTGACTGTTGTCAGTGCCATGGAACGACAGCTGGAACGGTGCGCTTGCCTCATGGATGGCGGCACCGATGCCGATAACGGTCGGAACCTCACTGTGGAACGGCGTGTGGAACATTCGTTGGCCGCGGTACTCGACGACCATCCGACTATTCGACTGGTGGGGACCGGCGTCGGCGCCATCGCCACGGCATTCATGCGGGCGTTCGATTCCGTCGATCCGGGCAGCGCAATCAAACCGACCGCCGCGCAATCGCAGTCTTCCGTATCGCTGCAGTCTTCCGCGCAGACCAGCCGAACCACGTCATCGGACCAGCTTGACGCTATGCAGGAGCAGTGGCTGCAGCGCTGGCGCGATCTATGCCCGGATGTAGTACTTGACAGGCCACGCACGCCAGCCGAGCAGATGGACGCCGATATGCGTTGGGCCCGTGAGGTTGCGGCGGGGGAGCGCAGACCCGTCATCCGCTTCTGGCAGTGGGCCGCGCCATGCGTGGTGGTGGGGCGATTCCAATCCATACGCGACGAAGTGCATGAAAGCGTGGCGCGGGCACAGGGGATGCAGGTGGTTCGGCGTTGCACGGGCGGTGGCGCGATGTTCATCGAGCCTGGCAACACCATCACCTACTCGCTGTATGCGCCATTGGAATTCGTAAGCGGTGTCAGCATCGCCCGGTCGTACCAGCTGTGCGACTACTGGCTCATCCATGCGCTGCGGGGGCTTGGGCTTGACGCCGGTTTTTCCGGGTTGAACGACATCTCCTCGCAATATGGCAAGATCGGCGGCGCGGCGCAGCGCAGATTCCCCGCGCCACACGGCGGCAATGGGGCAGCGGCCGGCGCGGTGCTCCACCACGTGACACTCGCCTATGACATCGATGCCGAGGCGATGGGGCGTGTGCTGAACACTTCGCGCGAAAAGATGCGAGACAAGGCCGTGCGATCCGCGGTCAAACGCGTCGACCCGTTGAAACGGCAGACAGGAATGAGCCGTGACGCGCTTGTCGAATATCTGATGGAATCGATTCGCGCATTCATACGGTAAGCCATGCGCGATCGCATAATGACGGATACCGGCGACGGAAAAGCGGGTATTCGAGAAAGCCGCCGAAGCACGCGCTAGAATATGACGAGCGGTTGTGACGCCGTCTGACCATAGGCGGTTTTACGGAAAGGGTGCACAGTGTCGGATAAGCCGAACGCAATGCCAGAGCAGGAGAATATTCTGTTCCACACCGCGTTGTTCAAGCAGGTGTCTCCGGAACAGGCCGGTGAACTGATCGAATATCTCAACCAGGGGGTGTACAACAGGGGCGATGTGATCTTCCGCCAAGGATCGACGGATCATCGCATGTATCTTCTGGAATCCGGCCGAGTCAAACTTATCAGGGAGTCGGCGGATCACCGTGTGCAGCTGCTGTCCATCCATGCGCCGGGCGAGATGCTCGGCGAGATTCCGGTGTTCGACCCCAAAGGCGGGCCTCGCACCGCATCGGCGCTCGCCATGCACGACGGAACCCAGGTGGTGTGGCTGGAACGCGAGGTGCTGTTCCATTGGCTTGACGAGCATCCCAAGGTCGCGGTGGATATGCTGCAGGTGATGGCCGGCAGAATGCGGGATAACAATGAGCGCATCTCCGATCTGGTGTTCATGGATGTTCCGGCCCGTCTGGCCAAGACGCTGATCAATCTTGCCTCACGGTTCGGCGAACCGATCGAAGCGGGGGTGAAGGTGCCTCACGACCTGACCCAGGAGGAGCTGGCGCAGCTGGTCGGATCGAGTCGTGAAACGGTGAACAAGGCGCTGATGGATTTTGCGAATCGAGGTTGGATCGCACGCGATGGACGGTCCATTGTGATCTACCAGCCCGGTATGCTGATCAGGCGTTCGCGCAGATAACGCTTCGCAGCCGCGCGAAGAGAGGCTTGCGAACAGCTGGTTGTGAGATGCCTGAATAGGTGCTGAGCGTTGGAATATGCGCATTGCGCGGCAAATATGTAAGTTGCGTGCATGTTCCACCACGACGCCGCGAGTTCATGCTTATGCGCGGTGAAGCGGTACAGTCGCCCCTATAGTATGGGCACCATGCCGAAAAAGAACTCCCTGACACTCCGTCGCGTGCTCTCGTTGCTGCTGACCTATGTAATGCTGTGCCTGGGCGGCGGTGTAGTCGTGGCCGCGCTGTTCGCCCCTGGTGTTTTTCTGGCGAACGAGACGACCAAAGCCGTGGTGCCTTCCCTGAAAGTCGAAGGCGTTGATTTTGATGTGACGTCCCTGCCGCAGAAGTCCGTGATGTACGCTTCCGACGGCACGACGAAAATAGCCGAATTCTATGCAGACAACCGTACCGTCGTACCACTGAAGAAAATCTCCAAACCCATGCGTCAGGCCGTGGTGGCCCGAGAGGATCGTCGATTCTTCCAGCACCATGGCGTTGACATCCAAGGCGTGATGCGTGCCTTCGTGCAGACCTTCATCAAGAAGGGCAGCATGCAGGGCGGTTCCTCGCTCACCCAGCAGTACGTGAAGAACGTGCTGTCCATGCAGGCGCGAGAAAGCGGCGATTCCATCGCCCAATACCATGCCTCCGAGCAGACCATCGCGCGTAAGGTGCGTGAGATGCTCATCGCCGTGCAGATGGAAAAGAAATACACCAAGTATGAGATTCTGCAGGGCTATCTGAACATCGCCCAGTTCGGAAACCACAATCTGTATGGTGTGGAAAGCGCCGCGAAACGGTATTTCAACACCACCGCGGCGAAACTGACCATCGGCCAGGCCGCGACCATCGCCGCCATCACAAAGAACCCGGCGAAGTACGATCCCTCCGAAGACGGCAATCTGAAAGAGGCGCAGAATCAGCGCGATATCGTGCTCGACCTGATGCTGCAGGAAGGGTACATCAGCCAAAAGCAGCATGATGAGGCTCAGAGCGTTCCCCTCAAAGACATGCTGGATATTCAGAATGTCGATTCCGGCTGCCAGGTGGCCGGTGATGCGGCGTTCTTCTGCGATTACGTGACTCGTCAGATTCTGAAGAACAAGGAGTTCGGTGCCACCGAGGCCGAACGCAACAAGCTGCTGAAGGAAGGCGGTCTGCGCATCGTCACCACCATGGATGTGAAGGCGAATACGGCAGCCATGAACGCGGCGCGTGAAACCATTCCGCCGGACGATCCCTCCGGCTTCGAAGTGGCGATTGCGGCCATCAAACCAGGTACCGGCGAAGTGCTTGGATTCGGCTTGAACCGCATCTATGACGCTACCGACCGTGCGCAGACGGATTCCACCCGTACCGCGGTGAATTATGCCGTTGACGAAGCGGACGGCGGCGGCTGGGGCTTCCAGGTCGGTTCGACATGGAAGCCGATCAACCTGGTCGCTTGGATGCAGAACGGCAAGCCGATCAACCAGGTATTGAGGACTTCCACGTCCTACAACATCGCCAGCTTCAGCTGCAACGGCTATGGATTCGCCGGAACATGGTCCGTGCAGAACTCTGGTGGCGGCACGGTGGCGAATGAAAGCCCGCTGCAGGGCTTGGTCATGTCGCATAACACCACCCAAGGCGCGATGGCCCAGCAGATCGGCCTATGCTCCATTGCGGATGCGGCGAAGTCCATGGGCTACCACAATTCCATCCAGGGCAAGGAGGACGTGTATGATTCGAACTCGTTCCAGGCTCCTATGACCATCGGCTCGGTGCAGGCGTCCCCGCTGACCATGGCGAACGTGTACGCCACCATCGCGGCGAACGGCGTGGAATGCACTCCGATCGCCATCACCGAAATGACCAGCCAGCGCGGCAAGTCCTACAAGGTCCCCTCCGCGAACTGCCATCAGGCCATCGATCCGAAGATCGCCCAGACCGCTGCATACGCGATCAATCAGGGCGTGACCACGGCCGGCGGCAACGCGGTGGATGCCCAATTGGCGAATAACCGCAAGACCTTCGCCAAAACGGGTACCAACGAGGACACCTACATGCTGACGGCCGGCTTCGTGCCGCAGGTCGCGACATTCGTGGGCGTCGGCAACGCGGAAAGCCCGCAGTCGTTCAACTACAAGACGATCAACGGCGTGACCCGCCCGACATGGTACGGCATGTACATCGCGGAACCGGCATGGAAGAAGTTCATGCAGACCTACCTCGATTCCGCGAACATCCCGATCGACAACAACTACGGCGATGCCGATCCGAAGTACATGACAGGTACCGGTTCGAAGACCGGCACCAGCGTGTCGTCCGGCACCACCACGTACACCAACAGAAGTACGACCAACGGCACGACGACCAATAACGGTACGACGACCAATAACGGCACCACCGGGAACACCAATACCAACACCAACACCACGAACTAGCGCTCGTAAGGTTCGGTGGTTCCTTCCCGGCTATAGGGTTTCGCCCGTCATGCAGCGCATGGCGGGCGAAACCCGTATGTGGGCCATACGTTAGAATGGGTGCGGACCGTCGCACATGGCAAGGAGGGCGCATGGCAGAGGAATTGGATTTCGATTTCCGCGGTTTTGGAGGCTCCGATCGACAGAAGGAATCGTTGAAGCGCATCGAAGGAGAACCGGTGAACGCAGGCAGGGAAGCCGGTAATAATTCCGGTAAGGGCAAAGATGCCAAGTCGAAGCGTACTGACGGCAGAAGCGCCAAGGGCAAGAAGATGAAGAAGAAGAGCAAGCATAGCGACTTTCCGGCACTGTTCGAGCCGATGACATTGCGCGGGCTGACCGTGCGCAACCGCATCTGGCTGCCGCCGATGGACATGTATTCCGTGTTCGAGCGTGACGGCCGTCCGACGCAGTTCCATTACCAGCATTATGTGTCGCGCGCTTTGGGTGGCTTCGGCATGGTGATCGCCGAAGCGACGGCTGTATGCCCCGAAGGTCGTATCTCGCCGTTCGATACAGGATTGTGGGAGGACGAGCAGATCGACGCCTGGCGTTGGATTGCGGACGGCATCAAGCAGGCCGGGGCGGTGGCTGCCATCCAGCTCAATCATGCCGGGCGCAAAGGGTCGACCGGTTGCTCAGGGCTTGGCTATATCGCCAATACCGTGCCCGCCGAGGACGGCGGTTGGCCCACCGTGGCTCCAAGCGAGATCGCCTATGGGCGGTATGCCATGCCCCGCGCATTGAGCGTGGATGAGATTCACGGCATCACCTGGGCGTTCGCGGCGGCCGCGCGCCGTGCGGTGGAGGCGGGCTTCCAGGCGATTGAGATTCATGCCGCGCACGGCTACCTCATCTCGCAGTTCCTCGACCCGCTGAGCAACGTGCGCGACGACGAATACGGTGGCGGGTTCGAGGGGCGTATCCGCTTTCTGGTGGAAACGGTGGACGCGGTTCGCAGCATGATCCCGGAAGACATGCCGTTGCTGGTGCGCGTCTCCGCAACCGATTGGGCGGCCGGCGGCTGGGATCTCGACCAGACCGTGCGGCTGGCCCAGGTACTGAAGGAGCATGCCGTCGATCTGGTGGATGTGTCCACCGGCGGCATCGTCTCCGGCGTTTCCGTGCCGGTCAACCCGAAATACCAGGTGCCGTTCGCTCAGCAGGTGCGGGCCCGTGCGCAGGTGCCGGTTACTGCGGTGGGGCTTATCACCAAGCCCAAGCAGGCGGAGCGTATCGTGGAGAAGGGCGAGGCGGATGCCGTGGAGATTGGCCGTGCCGCGTTGAGGGATCCGTATTGGCCGTTGCGTGCCGCGCATAAGCTCGGGTTGGCGAAGAACCAGGCTCCCTACCCGATGCAGTACGTGCGCGGGGCTTACTGATTTGTGGCGTACACTGACGTGTGCCATTGCATTGCGAAAGGACGATTATGAGCTACGTTTCCGAGAGTTTCTGGCATGATGCCGTGAACAAGGCCACTACCGACCTGTTCACGTTCGGCTACAAGAACATCATCAAGCCGAATTTCGTGTTCAACGTGCCGCCGGATGAGGCGCATGACCGCATGATCACGTTCTGCAAGGCGACCAAGCGCGTATCGCCGCTGATGTGGGCGTGCCGCGAGATGCTCAACTACACCGATCCGGTACTGGAAACCGAGGTTATGGGCGTGGAATTCGCCAATCCGTTCGGCCTTTCCGCAGGCCTTGACAAGAATTGCGAGATGCCGGTGCTGCTCGACAACGCCGGGTTCGGCTTCGAAACCGTGGGGTCCACCACGTCGCGCCCGTGCGCCGGCAATCCCAAGCCATGGTTCCACCGCCTGCCCGAATACGATTCGATGATGGTTCATGTCGGCTTGGCCAATATCGGTTCCGATAAGGTGATCGATCGCGCGGAACAGGCGTGGACGAACGCACGCGACATGCAGGTTTCCGTATCGATCGCCCGCACCAACGACGACAAGGTCGGCGACTTGGACGAAGGCATCGAGGATTACTGCATTTCGATGCGTCGTGCGGCTGGCCGTACCGCCATGGTGGAGGTGAACGTCTCCTGCCCGAACACCACGGCCGGCGAGCCGTTCACGCAGACCCCGGAGAACCTCGATCGTCTGTTCGCCGCGCTGGACGGCATCGACCGCCCACAGCCCACGCTGGTGAAGCTGCCGCTGAACAAGCCGTGGGGCGAATTGCATGAACTGCTTGACGTGCTTGCTGAACATAACGTGCAGGGCGTTTCGCTGGCGAATCTGCAGAAGGACCGTACCGGACTCGATATTCCACGTGAATGGGAGGGCGGCCTTTCCGGCGGCCCATGCACGCGTGCCTCCGAAGCGTTGATCGCCCAGGTCCGCCGCGCTTACGGTGATCGTTTCGCAATTGCCGGCATCGGCGGCGTGTTCACACCGGAACAGGCCTATGCGAAGATTCGCGCGGGTGCCGATCTGGTGATGTTCATTTCGTCGCTGATGTACCGTGGCCCGCAGCAGATCACCGTGCTGAAGCGCGGTCTTGCCCAGTTGCTGAAGCGTGACGGTTTCGAGCATGTGGCTGATGCTGTGGGCGTTGACCTGTAAACGGACAATGAACTGAAAACTGCACATAATCCGACATGAAATGGCACATGCTGTTTTGATTAATGGTGTGTTGCGTGCGATAATGTGCACATGATTTCGTCGCAACGTCAACACTTGATTCTCAGCCGACTACGTACCCGTGGTGCCGTTCGTATAACGGCGCTGAGTAAGGAGCTTGGCGTGTCCGCGATGACTATCAGACGCGACATCGCGGAACTGGCGGACAAAGGACTGCTCAAACGTGTGCATGGTGGTGCCGTCACCACCAGCACACTGCTGAGCGAACCCCTGTTCTCCGTCAAATCGCAGATGGACATCGGACTGAAGGACGCCATCGCGCAAAAAGCCGTGAGCTATGTGTCGCCAGGCGATGTGATCGCCATCGGCGGCGGCACCACGGCATACGTATTCGCCCAACACTTGCTGGAAAGCCAGCAGGCCAGCGGCATCACCATTCTCACCAACTCGATTCCCGTCGCGGAACTCGTGCAGGCATTGGAGTCCAAGGATGTTGAAGTCATCGTCACCGGTGGCGTGATCACCCGCTCCAATTCGCTGGTCGGACCCATCGCCGACAAGGTGATCGCTTCACTGCGCGTGAACACCGTATTTCTGGGCACCCACTCCGTATCGATCCCCAGAGGCTTCCTCATGCCGAACTCGCTTGAGGCCGCCACCGATATGGCGATGATGGACATCGCCGACCGTACGATCATTCTGACCGACCACACGAAGTGGAGCTGCACGTCGCTGTCGTTGTTCGCCAGATTCGAACAGGTGGACACCGTGATCACCGATGATGGTCTCGACGCCGATACGGCGGCGAAAACACGTGAACTCGTACGCGAACTGGTGCTGGCCAAGCAGATCGAGCCCGAAACCGAGGAAAACGCTGCCTGAAACCGGCCTTGACGCGAGTGCCCGGCGAGACTAACGATCCGATTGCCGCCCGGTAGAAGGATCGTTAGCCGGAAGCATGCTGCGTGCAATGGATCGAAGCTCCGTCTTCTCCGCCTCGCGTTCGTCGAACATTGACTGCGCCTGACCGATGAACGCGGCGCAATACATCAGAATCTGGGCGATGAAGCTGAACCAGATCAGCACACCGATGAACACGCTGAACGGGGCCAGCAACGGATTCGACGTCGCACCTCCCAGCAGGCGGCTTCCCAGCAGCTGAAGTATGGAAATCACCAGGCCGCCGATCAGACAGACGAATACGGTAAGACGCTTGTCGCACCGGATGCGGGCCACGAAACAGAACATCAGCGCCATAAGCAGAATATTGAACACCAGACCGATGAGAAAGCCGGAAAGATCAAGCAGCATCGAATTCGCAAGCGTGGTGTTGGATTCCGGCAGCATGGCGAGATCGTGAAGCAGATTGACGATGCGGCGTACAATGCCGCCCGAAATTACGCCGGCGATACTGGAGACGACGAACATCAGCGCCACCAGAATGAAGGCAACGGCATCGAAGAATCGTATCTGGACCGGGTCGAAGAAAGGCTTGGGGCGATCCATCATCGTCCAGGCGGCGTTGCGCCACGCATCAAGACAGCACAGCACCTTCCATATGAAGATGCAGAACGTCAGCACACCGGTCCAGGTCATGGTCGACGAGATTCCATCCACCATCGAATCGGTGATGCTCAGCCCTGGAATAGTGCGTTCAAGAGTGGAGATGAACCAATCGAGCAGCGTGGTGTTCTTGGTGAAGAACAGCATGACGACGGCGAATACCGTCCAGATGCCGGAGAAGAACGCGAATAGCAGGTTGTAGGCCATGCCGTTGGACAATGTTCCGCCGTTGCGCCTGGCGAAACGATTGATGACGCTTCCGGGAAACGAATTGTTCCAGAACACGAACGCGTGGTCGATCAGCGTCAATGCCCGCGTGATGATGCTTCTCATGACTCCACTGTAAATGACTTTTCGCCGCCGCGCCGGGTGCGGCACGAGTCTTGCGGTTTGTGATCCGTGGATCACCGATAGGTACGACACGCCCGGCTGGCTTACGAGGAATGTGTATTCGTGATAGGTTGACCACTGTTTTCCAAAACCGCATGGCATAGCCGATATACGAGGTGTGTGCCGTGCGGTTTTTCTTTGCCCCGAGAACAGGCAGTGAGGCCCGGATCCGCATATGGCGATCCGGGCTTTTGCATGCCGGCATGCAAGCACATGCAGATGCGCAATGCGGTGACTGGACGGCTCGGGCGAAAGAACCATTGAGATAAGACGAACGAACAAGACGAAAAGAAAGACGAAGGGAAACCGTGTCACAAAGCGCAGCAACGCAACACGCTCCATCGAATCATGATCAACCCCAATTCAAGCATCCGCATAAGGTGATGCTTGGCCTGTACATCGGCGCGTTCCTGGGCATGCTGTCCGAAACGTCCATGAACATCGCCCTGCCCGACCTGTGCGATGCGTTCGGCATCACCACCGGCACCGCGCAGTGGATGGTTGTCGGCTACATGCTCGCCATCGGCGTGGTGCTGCCGTGCGTCGGATTCCTGCTCAAGTGGATCAAGGCCAAGACGCTGGTGCTGTTCGCATTGGTTTGCTTCGCCGTCGGCTCCGCACTGTCCGCATGCGCTCCGGTATTCGCACTGGTGCTGTCCGGTCGAATCATCCAAGGCATCGGCACCGGCATTGTGCTGCCGACCATGTATGCCGCGATCATGCGCGTGTTCCCGCCGTTCATGATCGGCGCCGCCAACGGTGTGGCCGGTCTGGTGATCATGTTCGCGCCGGTGATTGGCCCGACCCTGTCCGGCATTCTGATCGGCGCGTTCTCCTGGCGTGCGATCTTCGTGCTGTTCGCCGTTGTGGCGCTCGTTGCCATTGTGTGCACCGCGGCCTTCTTCGTCACCCCGATCGAAACGACCCGCCCGAAGGTCGACATCCTATCCGTTGTGGCATCGGTGATCGGTTTCGGCTGCCTGGTTGCCGGCGTGAGCCTGGTGGCCGATATGGGCTTCTCCGCGCTGGTGGTCGTGCTGCTGGTCGTCGGCATCGTGGTCGTCGCGTTCTACGCGTACCGCCAGCTGCACATCGACAATCCGGTGCTGGATCTGCGTGCGTTGGGCATCGCATCCTTCCGTACCCCGGCGCTGATGGTCACCTGCTCCTTCGCCTGCACGTTGGCGATCATGTATCTTGCCCCGCAGGAACTGCAGCGTGGCCTGGGGCTTAACTCGTCCGTCGCCGGCATGCTGATGCTTGCGGGCGGCGTGATCAACGCCATCTGCTCGTTCGCCACCGGCCGCATGTACGACAAGGTCGGCGCACGCCCGCTGGTGCGTGCCGGCGCCGTGGTGGCCATCATCGGCTCCGTGCTGTTCCTGGTTATCGGCGTCACCACCGCTCCTGCGTTCTTCGTGCTGGCGCACGTGGTGTTCATGATCGGCATTCCGCTGATGCAGCAGTCCGCGCAGTCCGCGGCATTGAAAGGTCTGCCGCGCGAGCTCGCCGCCGACGGCTCCACGATTCTCAACACCATGCAGCAGGTGTGCGGCGCCATCGGCACCGCCGTGGCCACCTGCCTGCTGGGCATGGGGTCCGGGGCGAGCGAGGCGCAGAGCTTCGTTGCCGGTTCCCAGTACGGCTATATGTTCGGCCTGGTTCTGGTCGTGATCGTATTCATGTTCTCCTTCTTCCTGAAGGAGGGCCGCGAGCAGCGGTAGGGGCTTCCCGTAGGTCTGCGGTCGCGGCCGCCGCGGCTGTGACCGTGATTATGGCGTCGGGCGCATGTGGATATGCGCCCGGCGCTTTTTTATATGCTGCTGGGCACCGTTATACGTTGTGGGCGTATCCGAACCTATGCCGATCGTCGCATAGTGCGACAGGCCGGAGGCGGAGCCTGTGCAGCGGTGTCCTTTTCGGGGGAATCGGCCATTCGTTCGGGCATGAACAGGGAAGAGTCGGCCGGTTCCGCCGAATCGGGCAACTGCGGAGCAATCGGTTGGAATGACGGAATCGTATGGTGTGCCGATAGTTATGCATGGATGACGATATATGAATGTGCCGGTGATGAGCATCAAACGATTAACGGCGTGTCGTGATTGAGTTTTGCGGCAATTGAGGGCGGAAATGGCGGGGTGGTGCCGATGCCTACGTTTGCATGATGTGGCGGAAATGACGTTATGAGAGCGCTAACAGTTGGGATAATCGTTTAACGTTTGACATTAAACGATTAACGATTTACGGTGTTAACCACAACAAGAGCACAACGCACGTGATCTTGAGGTTCGCGTCGGGGCGTACCCGATGCGGGAGGAATATTAAGGAAGAAGGAACATCATGGCACGAAGGAGTGTACGCCTGATCGCAGCCGTCGCAGCCGTCGCAACTCTGGCCGGCGCTTTGACCGCATGCGGCAACAAGCAGGCTACCACCGACGAGAACGGCAAGCCGATCGTCAATATTCTTGTCCGTCGTAACGTAACCGACCACCCCATGCAGGACACCCAGTACTCCAAGGATCTGGAAGCCGCCTGCGACTGCACCATCAAGTGGCAGGAAGTCGCCGACAATGCTTGGGACCAGCAGAAGAGCGCCAAGATGGCCGCCGGCGAATTCCCCGACATCGGCCTGAGCCTGTTCAGCATGGTCGACGCGGCCAAGTACAGCACCTACTTCGAGGATCTGAAGCCGCATCTGGATAAGATGCCGAACGTCAAGAAGTTCCTCAAGAACAACAAGGGCGCCGAAAAGTACGTCACCGACGGCACGAAGATCGCCATGCTGCCCTCCGATCGAGGCAAAGGCTACGAGGTCTCCGGCACCCACATGTTCATCAACAAGACCTGGCTGGACAAACTGGGCCTCCAGACGCCGACCACCTGGGACGAGCTCGAGAACGTGCTCAAGGCCTTCAAGAGCGACGATCCGAACGGCAATGGCAAGGCCGATGAGATCCCGATGAACATCCGCAGCGTCGGCTTCGGCCTGTGGAGCCCGCTGACCCTGATGAACTCCGAAGGCGTGGTCACCTCCTTCATGGGCGGTGGCGCATCCGAGCAGGGCTACTATGTGGACAACGGCAAGGTCAAGAGCTACTACACCTCCGAAGCGCTCAAAGACGTCGTCTCCTACCTGCACGAGCTGATGGCCCAGGGGCTCATCCCGAAGGACGTGCTCACCCGCGATGATTCCCAGTACAGTTCGCAGACCGTCAGCGACGGCAAGACCGCACGCACCGGTGTCTCCTTCGGCTGGTCCAACTATTCCGAGTACGGCAACGCGCTTGGCGATCAGTACGTCACCCTGCCGCCGCTGAAGAAGGACGTCTCCACCCCGGACTCCCAGGTCAAGTGGGATTACTCCCAGGACGCCGCACGCTGGGCCTACTCCGGTTCCGGCCTGACCGTCAATCCGAACGCCGCCAACCAGGACGCCATCTACAAGGTGATCAACGCCATGTACGGCGAGAAGCTTTCCGTGGCTGGATTCTTCGGCTCTATTCCGGATATCGTCTCCGATGACGGTGACCACCAGTACACCATCGACAAGGCTAAAGCCTACGCCGAATATCCTGACACCCGTGCCATCGCATTGCAGGATCGTTTCGGCGGCTGGATCCGCGACGACGTGAAGATGGTCAATGACACCAACGCCGATCAGGTCACCGCATCCGATCTGGCCGTACGTGAAGCACGCAACCGCGTCGACGGCATCAAGGACGTCGTGCCGATCTACGTGCGCCCCGACACCGAGGATTCTAACACCCTGCAGAACAACAACACCGCCATCTCCAACTACGCGAACAATCAGATCGCCAAGTGGGTTCAGAAGGGCGGCATCGACAAGGAATGGGATTCCTACGTGAAGAAGGTCACTGAGCCGACGCTCGGCCTGGACGCCAACATCAAGATTTGGCAGAAGTGGTACGACAAGTACACCAAGTAGCCATAGTTAATCAGGCAGGGTTTGCGGAACGATTTTTTTAATCCCTTTTTGGAATCAATCGGCAAACCCTGCCTTTGTTTGCCAAACAATCATTGGAGTTTCGATATGCCTGCAATGCAATCATCGAAAGGCGCCGCGCTACAGACCGGAAGCGTCAACGTAGCGGCGGCACGCAATAAGCCCGGTCTGTTCGACCGCATCGCCGATCACTTCCGCCGCTACTGGCAGTTGTGGATCCTCACCGCTCCCGCCCTGTTCTTCGTAGGCCTGTTCGCCTACGTGCCGATGTGGGGCATCCAGCTTGCCTTCCGCGAGTTCGACCCGACCAAGGGCCTGACCGGCGGCAAGTTCGTAGGGCTCAAATATTTCAACGAATTCTTCCATAACCCGCTCTTCGGCGAGATCATGACCAACACCGTCCGCATCTCCCTGTGGACGCTGGTCATGGGCTTCATCTTCCCGATCATTCTGGCCCTGCTCATCAACCAGATCGGCTCGAAGAAGATCAAGGGCTTCGTGCAGACCGTCACCTACATGCCGCACTTCATCTCCGTGGTGGTCATCGTCTCGATGCTGAATATCTTCCTGTCCCCGGGTTCCGGCATCCTGGGCCGCTTCTTCGGCGACGAATCGCTGATGGGCTCCACCAGCGCCATCACCGCCGTCTACTGGATCTCCGAAGTCTGGCAGCACGTCGGCTGGAACTCCATCATCTACCTGGCCGCGCTCGCCGGCGTGGATACCTCGCTGTACGAGGCCGCGAAGATCGATGGCGCCGGTCGTCTGCAGCTGATCCGCTACGTCGACCTGCCGGCCATCATGCCGACCTGCGCGATCCTGCTCATCATGAACATGGGTTCCGTGCTGAACGTGGGCTTCGACAAGATCTACCTGATGCAGAACTCGCTGAACATGCCGGCCACCGAGGTCATCGCGACCTACACCTACAAGATTGGTATTCTTAACGGCCAGTATTCGTATTCGACCGCTATCGGCCTGTTCAACACCCTGATCAACTTCGTCTTCCTGATCACCGCGAACGCGATCGCCAAGCGCGTTTCCGATACGAGCATTTTCTAGGAGGCAGCAATCATGTCTGCAACAACAACCGGGGCCGTTGCCCGCAATACGAACGATATTCCCTGGAACAAGCATGTACGGCAGAAGAAGACCCCAGCCGACTGGGCGGTCGACTTCGTCATCGTGCTGCTCCTGGTATTCACCGTGGTCGCAGTGCTCTACCCGCTGTGGTTCGTGGTCATCGCGTCGTTCTCCAATCCGAACGCCGTGGCCGGCGGTGAAGTGTCACTGCTGCCCAAGGGCGTGACCTTCGCCGGCTACGCGAAGGTGTTCACCGACCATCGCATCTGGCAGGGCTATCTCAACACGATCATCTACTCGGTGGTCGGCACCGCGGTCAACATGGCCGTGACCATCCCCTGCGCCTTCGCACTGTCCCGCCGCGAATTCAAGCCGCGTCGCGTCATCATGTTCCTGTTCACCGTCACCATGTTCGTCAGCGGTGGCCTGATCCCGAACTACTTGCTGTACAAGGCCCTCGGCATCAACAACACCATGTGGGTGTTCATCCTGCCAGGCGCGGTCTCCGTGTACAACGTGATCGTGGCACGCTCCTTCTTCGAAACCTCCATTCCGGAGGAGCTGCATGACGCGGCGCAGATCGACGGCCTGAGCTACTTCGGCTACTTCTTCAAGATCGTGCTGCCGTTGAGCTCCGCCATCCTCGCCGTCATCGGCCTGTACTACTTCGTCGGCCACTGGAACGACTTCATGACAGGCTTGATCTACATCACCGACGATTCGAAGCAGCCGTTGCAGGTGGTCTTGCAGCAGTTGCTGCTGGTGGCGCAAGGTACCGGTACGAACGTCAACGCCGCGGCCCAACAGCAGGCGGCCGACCAGATCAAGTTCGGCATCATCATCGTCTCCACCCTGCCTCTGCTGGTGCTGTACCCGTTCCTGCAGAAGTACTTCAACAAGGGCGTCATGCTCGGCGCCGTCAAGGGCTGATTGAAAGGGATTCGCCATGCTCGCTCGTTTTTCCGTGGCCTATGAACGGTTCTGCCGTCTGCTGCTCACGATCTTCGTGGTGAACATCGCCATGCTCGTGCACACACTGCTGGGTGCCGTGGTGCTGGGATTCTTCCCATCCTGCGCCGCCGCGCAAACCACGTTCCGCACGTGGCTGCGTGCCGAGGATCGGTCGATGCGTGCCAAGGAAGTATGGGGCATCTTCCACGGCGCATGGAAAAACGAGCTCAAGCAGGCGAATCTCTTCGGCTGGCCGTTGGCCGTATGCTGGGTGGTGCTCGCCATCGACTACTACATGATGAACTGGCATGCACGCGGAACGTTCGACGTGGCGGTTTCCGGCGTACTGTTCGTGCTGGCACTGGTATTGCTGGCCTTCACCATGCTGGTCTGGGTGGTGCGCGCGAACTATGACGAACGTCCGCTGTGGATCGTCCGTACAACGCTGACCATGATCGTGGCCCGCCCGCTGTGCACCCTGCTGCAGATCGGACTCGCACTGCTGGCGATCCTTGCCTGGGCGCAATGGCCGGGTCTGCTCCTGGTGTTCGGCATGTCGCTGCCGATGTTCTGCACTGCGTGGATCGTGTACTCGTTCGGCCGGATTCCGGGAATGGACATCCATGACCGGGAGCAGCCGGGCATCCGATACGCGAAAAGCTGAACGGCAGAGTGTCGCCAAAGAAAGGCGGGCATACAATGGAATCCGCTTCACAAAGCCGCCAAGCAGACAAGGCAAAACCATTGATATCGATCAAAGACATCGCAAAAGAGGCCGGCGTCTCCATTTGCACCGTGTCGTTGGTCATGAACAACAAGGACCGCAATCGCGTCAGCAAGGCGGTGGCGCAACGAGTGCGCGAAACGGCCCAATCAATGGGATACAAGCCGAACTCCGTGGCGCGCACACTGCGCACCAGCAGGTCGTATGCCCTCGGCTTTATCACCGATGAGATCGCCACCACGCCATATGCTGGGCGCGTACTGGTGGGAGCGCAGGAGGCAGCGCGCAAACTCGGCTATATTCTGCTCACCGTCAACACGGGAAACGATCGGGAACTGGAGAACCAGGAGATCGCGGCCCTGCGGCAGTACCGCGTGGACGGTTTCCTATATGCCATGATGTACCACCGTGTTGTGAAGATCCCCGCCGAACTCGAAGGCAGCCCCACGGTCGTCGTCGACAGCGAAGACGAGAATCGCAAGATTCCCTCGATCTACCCCGACGACGAAATGGCAGGGTACGATGCCACCAATCGGCTGATTCAGGCCGGCTGCAAACGCATCGTTTACTACGGTTCCTCAATCACCATTATCGCCCAGGGGGAGCGGTTCGCCGGGTATCGCCGAGCGCTCGCGGACGCGGGCATCCCCTTCGACGAGCAGTTGGTCGTCAACGTGGAAGAGGCCACAAACGCCGCTTCGGAAGCCGGTCGCGTGTTCGACGAGATCAAGCCGGACGGCATCTTCTGCTTCAACGATGTGCGTGCGACCTTCATCTACGAAGCCGCGCGAGAACGCGGAGTGCGCATCGGAACCGATGTGTCGGTGATCAGCATCGACAACCAGCCGCTCATTACGGACGTGCTCAAGCCCGCGTTGATCACCTTGGAGCTTCCTCACTACGAAATGGGCTTCGAAGCGGTGCATCAGCTGGTTGCCATGATCGACGATGGGGCCGCCACGGAAAGCCTTGCACGCAGTGAGGATTCGATCAGGCGTTCGAAGAACGGTCCGATGACACCGTTGCGTTGCCGCATCATCGAACGCGATTCGATCGTTTCCTGACGGCACTGCGTCTTTGAGTATCTCCATCCATTTTCCATATTCATTTCACACGTGTAGAGGGGTCTACTATGTCGAATACCTATTCCATCTCCATCGAAACCGGCGGCTACCGGCAGCTCGATCTGTTCGCCGAACGCTGTGGCGAGGGGAACGCCGTCGTCACCGTTGCGGACGGCAACGGCGTCGCAATCGCGGCGCACACCATGCCCATCGCCGAACGCAGGCATCATTTCTCCATTGCGGTGCCGCAGAAATCCACCGTCACCGTGGCGGCAAGCGGCCTGGTTGTACGCTTCGGCTACCTTTCCGAATGCGATGACCTGCTTGACAACGGCGTTCGTTACGTGAACTTGAATCCAAGCGACACCGATTGGCCTGCACAGCCCACGCTGGAACAGATCTACAACCGTTTCGGGCGTTCGGGCGCGCATTTCGAACCGTTCGCACGTTGGATGAACGATCCGAACGGCCTGTGCCAGTTCCAAGGGCGCTACCACCTGTTCTTCCAGCTCAATCCGTATGGTTTCGGCTGGGACAATATGCATTGGGGGCACGCGGTAAGCCGTGATCTGGTGCATTGGACTCATCTGCCGGTCTTCCTTGAACCGCAGCCCGAACTGCACACCGACGAGCGTATCGTCGGCGGCGCGTTCTCCGGTTCGGCCGTGACCGTGGACGAACATGACAATCCGGTCGCCGGCAACGAGGCAAGCGCCATCCGCCTGTACCTGACCCGTCATCTGGAAACCCGCGGCGACGAATCCTCCGTCACCGAATACCAGACCACCTGCCTGTGCGAGGACGGCGTGCATGTTCGCGTGGAATCGCCGGTGGCGCTGCGTGCGAATGACGATTTTGGCTATGACTTCCGTGATCCGAAGGTTGAATGCGGCATGGGCGGCGAGGCGCTCGACCCGGATCGTGCCTATATGGTAACCGCCACCAACCTGCCGGTATCGGAATTTGGCGCAGACGCCGCCGATAGTGCGGTTCCCGGCATCAGCACCCAGAACACCGGCGGCTGGTTCACTTATTCTCCTCAGGGCAAGCCGGGGGTCGACCAGCCGAACAACGCCACCGTTCCCGCCATGACATTGTTCTCCGCGAAGAAGCCGCTCAAGCGCAATGTGACATGGCGCTATGAAGGACCGGTGCTCGCCGATTTCGGTCATCAGATCGCACGCACCTACGAATGCCCGGACCTGTTCCAGGTCGACGGTACGACGGTTGCCGTGGGCGCGCTGATGCATTACCGCGACAAGCAGGGACGTTTCCAGCAGGTGCGCTGGTATGCCGGCGACTTGGTGAATACCGATAATGGTCCGAAACTGGATGTCAAGGCCAGCGACTGGTGCGATTTCGGCACCGGATATTACGCCACGCAAAGCTTCGTCGACGATAACGGCCGTCGCATCGTATTCGGCTGGTTCACCGATTTTCCGGCGATGCGTGTCGAACAGCCGTGCCTGGCCAACGGCATGATGTCGCTGCCGCGCGAATTGCATGTGCGTGACGGCAGACTGTACAGCAAGCCGGTGAGCGAAGTGTACCGCGAGCTGCTCGGCGAGCGTCTTGCCGTGCACGGCGATGGCGGGGATATGGTCGTTACGGCTCCCGGCAACGCATACTATGCGAACGTGCATCTGGCGGATGATGCCGATGCCATCATGGTGCTGGCGAAGGGCGTCAACCCGCAGGACGGCAGGCCGACCGAACTGCTGCTGCAGCGTACCGACGGCGTGACGCGTCTGGTGGCCAAGGGCACTGCGGTGGAGGATGTCGACTTCGACAGCGGCATCACCGATGTTCGCCAGGTGGAGGTGTTCTTCGACCGCAATGTTGTCGAAGTGTTCCTCAATGGCGGTCAGGCGGCAGGAAGCATGCTGTTCCAAGGCGCCGATGGCGACGGTGAGCTTCGCATCGCGTCGTCCGGCAAGATCGATGCGGTTGATGCGCGTGCATTGAACGGTATTTGGCGCTAAGACATAGCGCCGTATCCGGCGGCCCCGTTCCTGCGTGTTCCTTGTGACACGGCGGGTGCGGGGCCGCTGCCGTATATGCAGGGGTATGTACACGATATGTGCGAGATATGGGCACGATATATGCGCTGCGTTGTAATTTGCCGGTGGGTGTTGCATGTCATGCTGTGTTGCGACACAGCGCGGGTGAATCCGTGGGCGGTGACGACCTAGGTAAACGTTTGACTACTGACATGCGCGTGTGGCGTCTCACCATGTAATGCGAAAAGCGGGAGAGAGGGGTGTTTTGGCGCGTGCGTTTCCTATACTTGGGGGCACGCCCGGCAATTCGCCGAGGCGGTAACTGGATATTCGCACCTAACGATTAGGGAGTTCCATGAACAAGGCAATCATCACCGTCGTCGGTCAGGATACTGTCGGCATCATCGCACGCGTCTGCACCTATCTTTCCGCGCACAAGGTCAACGTACTCGACATTTCGCAGACCATCATCGACGGTTTCTTCAACATGATGATGATTGTGGACTACTCCAACGCCGACGAAGAATTCGGCACCGTCGTCGACGATCTCGACAAGCTCGGCGAGGAGATCGGCGTGCGCATCCGCTGCCAGCGCGAAGAGATCTTCACCAAGATGCACCGCGTCTGAGCTGCTGGCCAGGCAAGTAACCGAACCTTCGAATCCGAGCAACCGTAAGGAAAAACCATGCTGAATATCATGGAGGTCCACGAGACCAACAAGATGATCGAGCAGGAGAAGCTCGACGTGCGCACCATCACCATGGGCATCAGCCTGCTGGACTGCGCCGCCGACAGCGTCGACGAGGTCTGCGAGAACATCTACAACAAGATCACCACGTATGCCAAGAATCTCGTATCCACCGGCCAAGCCATCGAACGCGACTACGGCATCCCGATCGTCAACAAGCGCATCACCGTCACTCCGATCTCGCTGGTCGGCGCAAGCTCCTGCAAGAGCTCCGAAGACTTCGTCAAGATCGCGCACGCGCTCGACCGCGCTGCCAAGAAGGTCGGCGTCGACCTGATCGGCGGCTATTCCGCACTCGTGTCCAAGTCCATGACCCCGGCCGAGGAGATGCTTATCCGTTCCCTGCCGCAGGCGCTTTCCGAAACCGACATCGTGTGTTCCTCCGTGAACGTGGGCTCCACCAAGACCGGCATCGACATGAATTCCGTTGAACTGCTCGGCCATATCATCAAGGACATCGCGCACGCCACCGCTGATAACGATTCCTACGGATGCGTGAAGTTTGTGGCGTTCTGCAACGCCCCCGACGACAACCCGTTCATGGCGGGCGGCTTCCATGGCGTGACCGAAGGCGACGCCGTGATCAACGTCGGCGTTTCCGGCCCGGGCGTGGTCTCCCGTGCGCTGGACGAGGCCAAGGGCAAGGATTTCGAATTCCTGTGCGAAACCATCAAACGCACTGCATTCAAGATCACGCGTGTCGGCCAGCTGGTGGCCCAGGAGGCGTCCCGTCGCCTCGGCGTGCCGTTCGGCATCATCGACCTGTCGCTTGCCCCGACCCCGGCCGTCGGCGATTCCGTTGGCGAAGTGTTGGAGAAGATCGGCTTGGAACAGGTGGGTGCCCCGGGTACCACCGCGGCGCTCGCCATGCTCAACGACCAGGTGAAGAAGGGCGGCATCATGGCGTCCTCCTATGTGGGCGGCCTGTCCGGCGCGTTCATCCCGGTCTCCGAAGACAAGAACATGATCGACGCGGCCACCAACGGCTGCCTGAAGATCGAGAAGCTTGAGGCCATGACCTGCGTGTGCTCCGTCGGCCTTGACATGATCGCCATTCCTGGCGACACCACCGCGGCCACCATCTCCGGCATCATCGCCGACGAAGCGGCCATCGGCATGGTCAACCAGAAGACCACCGCCGTGCGCGTGATCCCGGTGGAAGGCAAGGGCGTGGGCGATATGGCCAACTTCGGCGGTCTGATGGGCTATGCGCCGATCATTCCGGTGAACCAGACCAGCTGCGAGGCCTTCGTGACCCGTGGCGGCCGCATTCCGGCACCGATCCACTCCTTCAAGAACTAGAGCATTCCGTGCATTAGCGCATTGCTTCGGCCCCTCCGCGGAGGGGCCGTTGTGTTTGCATATGGATGTGGGATGCGAGCTTGGCGGGGGAGTGTAGATTCCGGGCATGCGGATTGTGGCGAGTATGTGGGTTTCGGGTACACGGCTGCTCGCGTGCGTCTGTAAGCGCGGATTCACAGGAAACTCGCAGAAAAACATGGTGGTTCCTGAAGGTTGGGGATGTTAACTATGTCTCAGCTGCAAAAAGCCCCGAACCGCAAGGTTCCTGATAATTGAATCCTCTTCTTCTCTCTTCTCTCTCTAAAGCCCGGAGGTGTTCGCCTCCGGGCTTTTCTGTCGATGGCGTATTTTCTTAGTGCCGGAGCGTTTATTCGTCCGTTTCGGGTTTGCCTGGTCGGATCGCACGCGCCGCGACCATCCGACCAGGCAAAACGGAATCTTGAGAATGTGAGGCAATGGTGAAAACAATAATCGCGGTGAAAGCAGCGTTTGCATTGCTTTCACCGCGATTATTGTGGAGCATAAGGAATCCACTGGGCTTCTGCGTCACGCTCCGTTTGCAATTATTGACCGGCCTTGCGGCCGGGCTGTCATGTTTCCTCGCTCGACCCTATCGGGTCTCGCTCGGCGGGGCTACTCAGAAGCCCACCGGGCTTCTGAGTCACGCCCCGCCCTTGAAGCCCATTTGGCGCCAGGCTTCGTAGATGGCGATGGAAGCACAGTTGGTAAGGTTCAAGCTGCGCAGGCTCGGGCGCATCGGCAGGCGCACCTGCTCAGCCACATGCGGGCCGGCCATAATATCCATCGGATCGGGAATATTGCCCGGTTCCGGGCCGAACAGCAGAATGTCGGTCGGCTTGTACTCGATGTCGGTGTACAACTTGGTGGCGTGCGCGGTGAAGGCGATGATGCGCGAATCGGGCATCGATTCCACCAGATCCTCGAAATTCGGGTGCAGCACCACATGAGCCATGTCGTGGTAGTCAAGCCCCGCGCGGCGCAGCTTGGTGTCGCGCAGATTGAAGCCCAACGGTTCCACCAGGTGCAGGATCGTGCCGGTTACGGCGCACAGGCGGATCGCGGAGCCCGTGTTGCCAGGAATGCGCGGAGAGTAGTAGCACAGGTGCGGTGTGGAGGTCTCCGCCTTGGCCGCATCCTTCGCGCTCAACATGGCGTCCACCACGGAAATCGGGTTGCCGTGCGCGTCGGTCACCAGCTCGTCCGGGCCGTAATTGGACTTGCGATACCCGTATTCGAACATCTTCTCGACTTGATCTTCGGGATTTGCTGCTTCGTTAGTCATGAATGCTAAGAATAGGAATGATGAACGACACCAAGAACCCTAACGCGGCCGATATCGCATTGCGCTTGGCCGCATGGTGGGAGACTGCCGCCCGTGACCTGCCGTGGCGCTTCGGCCGTGCCAGCGACTGGGGCGTCCTTGTTTCCGAAGTGATGAGCCAACAGACACAGATGAGCCGAGTCGTGCCATATTGGACGGCATGGATGGAACGCTGGCCCGACGCCAGTGCCCTCGCCGGGGCGCCCAAGGCCGAGGTCATCACTGCTTGGGGGCGCCTGGGCTACCCGCGCCGTGCCTTGCGCTTGCAGGAATGCGCGCGCACCGTGGCCGAGCAATACGACAACCAGCTGCCGCACACCTATGATGAGCTGCTGGCGTTGCCGGGTGTGGGCGATTACACCGCCAGCGCGGTGATGAGCTTCGCCTTCGGCGAGCGCATCGCCGTGATCGATACCAATATCCGCCGTGTGATCTCGCGCGTATTCCGCGGCGAGGAATCCTTCGGCGGTGCGGCAAGTCCTGTAGAGCGCGAGACGGCGCGTCGCCTGCTTCCGGAAGGGGAGAGGGGGTCCGTGGTTTGGAACCAGTCGGTGATGGAACTCGGCGCGACGGTGTGCACCGCCAAGGCGCCGCTGTGCGATCGGTGCCCGATCGCCGGGCAATGCGTGTTCCTGCGTAATGGCAGGCCAGGCTTGGGGGAGCGGCGTACCCGGCCGCGCCAACGGTTCCAGGGTACGGATCGCCAGGTGCGTGGGCTGGTACTCAACGCGTTGCGCGAATTGCCGGCGGACTCGGTATTGGAACGCGAGCAGGCGGAACGGCTATGGAAGGACCGTATCCAGCTTGACGCGTGCATTGCCTCGTTGGATGATGACGGTCTTGTCGAGATGCTTCCCGACGGCTCGTTACGCCTGCCTCAGTAGGTAGACTGGGGGACGTTATGGCACAGGTCAGGAATCGTAAGCGCAAAGTCAGCAAGCAGCAGCAGGCGGTGTATCGTCGTCGTCGCATCGTCGTCGGTGTCGCATTGGTGTTGATTGTTGCGCTGGTCGTATTCTGCGTGTACAGCATCGGCCGTGGCATCAGCGAGGTGGGGCAGAGCATGGATGCCCGCGCCGCAAGCCATGTGGACATCAGCCGTCAAGCCACGCCGCAGCCGCATCGCACCACCGGCATCAAGAACTGCGACTCTTCGAATGTGCACATGCAGTTGTCCGCGAAAGCATCCGAAGTCGCTGTTGGCGGTTCTCTTGAATGGACGGAGACGATTACGCATGACGGCAGCAAATCCTGCCTGATCGACGTATCGGATTCATCGGTGGTGCTCACCATCACCTCGGGCAGCGACACCATCTGGCGTTCCGACTCCTGCCCGGCCGAAAGCGATCTGCTCCTCATGGCCAAAGGCGACAGGAAGATTCGCACCGTCACATGGAACACCAACCGTACGGGGCAGCAGTGTGCGGACGACAAGGACCTGCCCAAGATTGACAAGGGCACGTATGTGGGGCAGCTTACGTTGAAGAACGATGCGACGGTCATCAGCGATCCGGTCACCATCGAAGTGAAATAACAATACAATCACACCATCAGCCGGTGCGTGCCGTTGCGTCCATACCGTGGACTATCCTTAGGACTTTGCGTAAGGTATGTCATATTGCGGGCATACCGCACAACGATGAAACGCCCGCATAGGCATATGGTGGCCATGCCGGCGTTCCCCGGGAATTTAAGTATCGATACGAATGAGCGAGCGATAAGGAACGTCCATTGGCTACGACTACAGCTAAGACGAACACCAATACCAATATTGCGCGCGCCGACCAGCATGACATCGACCTGCACAAGGCGTCGGACCGCGTGAACTTCGGCTCCATCAAGGAGCCGATCGATGTGCCCTACCTGCTGGGCGTGCAGACCGACAGCTTCGATTGGCTGATCGGTGCCGACCGCTGGAAGAAGCGCGTGGAAGAGGACGAGAAGAACGGCACCATCACCACGCCGCACGTCTCCGGCCTTGACGAGGTTTTCAACGAGATTTCCCCGATCGAGAACTTCGCCCAGACCATGAGCCTGACCTTCTCCGACCCGTACTTCGAAGAACCGCGCCACACCGTGCAGGAATGCAAGGAGAAGGACTACACCTACTCCGCACCGCTGTACGTCAACGCGGAATTCGAAAACGGCGAAACCGGCGAAATCAAGTCCCAGACCGTGTTCATGGGCGATTTCCCGCTGCAGACTCCGCATGGCACCTTCATCATCGGCGGCACCGAGCGAGTGATCGTGTCCCAGCTGGTGCGTTCCCCCGGCGTGTACTTCGACCGTCAGCAGGATCGCAACTCCGACAAGGAAGTCTTCGGCGCGAAGATCATCCCGAGCCGTGGCGCATGGCTTGAGTTCGAAATCGACAAGAAGGACCAGCCGCAGGTTCGCGTGGATCGCAAGCGCAAGCAGTCCGCCATCGTCTTCCTTATGGCCATCGGCATGACCAAGCAGGAGATCCGCGAGGCCTTCCAGGACTACCCGCTGGTGCTCGACGCTCTGGACAACACCAAGCTGCAGACCCAGGACGAAGCTCTCAAGGACATGTACAGCAAGATTCGCCCGGCCGACACCGCCACTCCGGAAGCCGGCAAGAACCTGCTCGACTCCTTCTACTTCAACACCAAGCGCTACGATCTGGCCCGCGTCGGCCGCTACAAGATCAACCGCAAGCTTGGTCTTGAAACCGACATGAACGACCGTTCCCTGTCGCGCGAAGACATCATCGCCACCATCAAGTACCTCGTCACCCTGCACGACGGCAAGGCCACCTTCCCGGGCAAGCGCAACGGCGAGGACGTGGAGCTGCGCGTCGACGTGGACGATATCGACCACTTCGGCAACCGTCGTATCCGCCAGGTCGGCGAACTGATCCAGAACCAGCTGCGCACCGGCCTGAGCCGTATGGAGCGCGTGGTGCGCGAGCGTATGACCACTCAGGACGCTGAGGCCATCACCCCGCAGTCCCTGATCAACATCCGCCCGGTGAACGCCACCATCAAGGAGTTCTTCGGCACCTCCCAGCTGTCCCAGTTCATGGACCAGAACAACCCGCTGTCCGGTGTGACCAACAAGCGCCGTCTGTCCGCACTAGGCCCCGGCGGCCTGTCCCGCGATCGCGCCTCCATGGAAGTGCGAGACGTGCACCCGTCCCACTTCGGCCGTATGTGCCCGATCGAATCCCCTGAAGGCCCGAATATTGGTCTGATCGGCTCGCTGGCAACCTTCGGCCGCGTCAACCCGTTCGGCTTCATCGAGACCCCGTACCGCAAGGTCGTCAACGGCCACGTGACCGACGAGGTCGAGTACATGACCGCCGACCGCGATCTCGACCACGTGATCGCCCAGGCCAACCAGGAGCTCGACGAGAACAACAACTTCGTCCACAGCGACGCCCTTGCCCGAGTCGGCGAGGAAGAAGCGGTCGATGTGCCCGTCAGCCAGGTCGACTACATGGACGTTTCCCCGCGTCAGATGACCTCGCTGGGCGCCTCCCTGATCCCGTTCCTGGAGCATGATGAGGGCCACCGAGCACTGATGGGTACCAACATGCAGCGTCAGGCCGTGCCGCTGATCGAATCCGAGCGCCCGCTGGTGGGCACCGGCTCCGAATGGCGCGCCGCCAACGATTCCGGCGACGTGATCAAGGCCGACAAGGACGGCGTGGTCACCTACGTGTCCGCCGACATGATCCGCGTGATGAACGACGATGGCACCACCAGCTCCTACAAGCTGGCCAAATTCCAGCGTTCCAACCAGACCACCTGCTACAACCAGCGTCCGCTGATCCACGACGGTGAGCGCGTCGAAGCCGGTTCCGTACTGGCCGACGGCCCCGCCATCCAGAAGGGCGAGCTGGCACTGGGCAAGAACCTGCTCATCGCCTTCATGCCGTGGAACGGCTACAACTACGAGGATGCTGTGATCATCTCCCAGCGCCTCGTGCAGGACGACACCCTGAGCTCCATCCACATCGAGGAGTACGAGATCGACGCCCGCGAAACCAAGCTGGGCGCCGAAGAGATCACCCGAGACCTGCCGAACGTCGGCGAGGATGCGGTGGCCAACCTCGACGAGCGCGGCATCATCCGCATCGGCGCCGAGGTCGAAGCCGGCGACATCCTGGTCGGCAAGGTCACCCCGAAGGGCGAGACCGAGCTCACCCCGGAAGAGCGCCTGCTGCGCGCCATCTTCGGTGAGAAGAGCCGCGAAGTGCGCGACACCTCGCTGCGCGTGCCCCACGGCGAGACCGGTACCGTCATCGGCATCAAGGAGATCACCCGCGAGGATGCCGAGGAGGACGGCGACGAGCTGCCCAACGGCGTCAACCAGATGATCCGCGTCTACATCGCCCAGCACCGTAAGATCACGGTCGGCGATAAGCTCTCCGGACGCCACGGCAACAAGGGCTGCATCTCCCGCATCCTGCCGGAAGAGGACATGCCGTTCCTGGCGGACGGTACCCCGGTCGACATCATGCTGAACCCGCTGGGCGTGCCTTCTCGAATGAACCTCGGCCAGGTGCTGGAACTGCACCTCGGCTGGATCGCCCACTGCGGTTGGGACATCTCCCTCGACCCGAACATGGAAGCCGAATGGAAGAAGCTCATCCCGCAGGGCGCCGAAAAGGCCGAGCCGAACACCCCGGTCGCCACCCCGGTGTTCGACGGCGTCAAGCCGGACGTGCTCAAGGGCCTGCTGTCCACCACCCTGCCGAACCGTGACGGCGACCGTCTGGTCGGCCCCGACGGCAAGGCCACCCTGTATGACGGCCGCACCGGCGAGCCGTTCTCCCGTCCGATCTCCGTCGGCTACATGTACATGCTGAAGCTGCACCACCTGGTCGACGACAAGATCCACGCACGTTCCACCGGCCCGTACTCCATGATCACCCAGCAGCCGCTGGGCGGTAAGGCGCAGTTCGGTGGCCAGCGCTTCGGCGAGATGGAAGTGTGGGCCCTCGAGGCCTACGGTGCCGCCTACACGCTGCACGAGATGATGACCACCAAGTCCGATGACGTCGACGGCCGCGTGCGTGTCTACGGCGCCATCGTTAAGGGCGAGAACCTGCCGCCTGCAGGCATCCCGGAATCCTTCAAGGTGCTCCTGAAGGAAATGCAGTCCCTGTCCCTGAACGTCGAGGTGCTCAACGCGGACGGCGTTGCCATCGATATGAAGGACGAGGACGACGACCCGGCCGGCGCATCCGACGATCTTGGCTTCAACATCGGCGCCCGCCCCGACGCGGCCGCCAAGGAAGACCAGGCTGCCGCCGAGCCCGAATATCAGTGATAGCGAACGGAAGATAAGGAAACACAGTGCTGGATGTCAACGCATTTGACAAGCTGAAGATCGGCCTGGCCACCGCAGACGATATTCGCGGCTGGAGCCACGGCGAGGTCAAGAAGCCAGAAACCATCAACTACCGTACCCTCAAGCCCGAGAAGGACGGTCTGTTCGGCGAACAGATCTTCGGTCCTACCCGCGACTGGGAGTGCGCCTGCGGCAAGTACAAGCGCGTGCGCTTCAAGGGCATCGTGTGCGAACGATGCGGCGTCGAAGTCACCAAGAGCCGTGTGCGCCGTGAGCGCATGGGCCATATCGAGCTTGCCGCCCCGGTGACCCACATCTGGTTCTTCAAGGGTGTGCCGTCCCGCTTGGGCTACATGCTCAACGTGACCCCGAAGGATCTGGAGAAGGTCATCTACTTCGCCTCCTACATGGTCACCGACGTGAACGAGGAGCAGCGCCATCAGGATCTGCCCGACCTGCAGGACGAGTTCGATCACGAAATCGCCAACCTCGAGAAGCGCCGCAACAACGACATCGAGGATCGTGCCAAGAAGGTCGAATCCGATCTGGCCGAACTCGAAGCCATCGGCGAAGCCAAGGGCCCGGCAAGGACCAAGCTGCGCAACTCCGCCGAACGCGATATGGCGGCCATCCGCCAGCGCTACGACGAGCAGATCGCCCGTCTGAACGCCGTGTTCGACAAGTTCAAGAAGCTCAAGCCCGGCGACATCGTCGACGACGTGGATCTGTGGCGCGAAATGCAGGACCGCTACGAGGACTACTTCGACGGTTGCATGGGTGCGGAAGCCGTGAAGAAGCGTCTGCAGTCCCTCGACCTCGAAGCCATCGCGGCCCAGCTGCGTGAGGAAATCAAGGACGCCTCCGAGCAGAAGAAGACCAAGGCGCTCAAACGTCTCAAGGTCGTCAACGCCTTCCTGACCACCGGCAACAAGCCGGAGGCCATGGTGCTCGACGTGATCCCGGTCATCCCGCCGGATCTGCGCCCGATGGTCCAGCTCGACGGCGGCCGTTTCGCCACCTCCGATCTGAACGATCTGTACCGCCGCGTGATCAACCGTAACAACCGTCTGAAGCGACTCATCGAGCTCGGCGCCCCGGAGATCATGCTCAACAACGAGAAGCGCATGCTGCAGGAAGCCGTCGACTCCCTGTTCGACAACGGCCGCCGCGGCCGTCCGGTCACCGGCGCCTCCAACCGCCCGCTGAAGTCCCTGAGTGACATGCTCAAGGGTAAGCAGGGCCGCTTCCGTCAGAACCTGCTGGGTAAGCGCGTGGACTACTCCGGCCGTTCCGTGATCGTGGTCGGTCCGGAGCTGCGCATGCACCAGTGCGGTCTGCCCAAGCCGATGGCCCTGGAGCTGTTCAAGCCGTTCGTGATCAAGCGTCTGGTGGATCAGGGCTTCGCCCAGAACATGAAGAGCGCCAAGCGCCTGGTGGATCGTGGCGACTCCGCCGTGTGGGGCGTGCTCGAGGAGGTCATCTCCGAGCATCCCGTGCTGCTGAACCGTGCGCCTACGCTGCACCGTCTGGGCATCCAGGCCTTCGAGCCGATCCTGGTCGAAGGCAAGGCCATCCACCTGCCGCCGCTGGCCTGCGCCGCCTTCAACGCCGACTTCGATGGTGACCAGATGGCAGTCCACCTGCCGCTCTCCGCCGAAGCCCAGGCTGAGGCCCGCTCGCTGATGATGGCTTCCGACAACATCCTGAAGCCGGCAGACGGCCACACCGTGACCATGCCGTCCCAGGATATGATCCTCGGCCTGTACTACCTGTCCACCGTGATGGAAGGCGCCAAGGGCCAGGGCCGCGTGTTCTCCTCGCTCGCCGAGGCCGAAATGGCCCTCGACCTGCACGAGATCGACATGCAGGCCGAAGTGCTCATCCGCATGCCCGCCGACTTCGTACTGCCGGAAGGCTGGGAGCCGCGTGAGATCAAGGTCGTCGACAAGGACGGCCACGACGATCTCGAAACCGTCAAGGAAGAGCGTTTCCACGATGGCACCACGCTGTTCGCCACCTCCTACGGCCGTGTGCTGTTCAACGAGACCCTGCCTGTCGACTACCCGTTCGTGAACGTGCCGGTCGGCAAGAAGCAGCTGTCCAAGATCGTCGACGACATCGCGACCCGCTACTCCACCGCCCAGGTGGCAGCCTCCCTGGATGCCCTGAAGGATATGGGCTTCACCCGCGCACCGTGGTCCGGTGTCTCCTTCGCCTTCTCCGACGTTATCGAACCGCCGGAGCGCGAAGAGTTCATCGCCAGGTACGAGGACGAGGCGGCACAGGTCAACGAGAACTTCGAAATGGGTCTGATGACCGAGGAGGAGCGCCGCAACGAGCTCATCAAGCTCTGGACCGAGTGCACCGCCGAAGTCTCCAAGGCCGTCGAGAAGCACTTCGACGCCAAGAACAACCTCGCCATCATCGTGCAGTCCGGTGCACGAGGAAACATGATGCAGATCAACCAGATCGCAGGCATGCGAGGCCTCGTGGCCAACCCGAAGGGCGAGATCATTCCTCGACCGGTGAAGTCCAACTACCGTGACGGCCTGTCCGTGCTGGAGTACTTCATCTCCCAGCACGGTGCACGTAAGGGTCTGGCCGATACCGCACTGCGTACCGCAGAATCCGGTTACCTGACCCGTCGTCTGGTGGATGTCTCCCAGGACGTGATCGTGCGCGAAGAGGACTGCGGCACCAAGGCCGGCATCGACGTGCAGGTCGCCGAGCGCAACGCCAACGGCGAACTCGTGCTCGTCAAGAACGCCGACGGTGGCCCGTACTCCCGTCTGCTCGCAGCCGACGTCATCGACCCGGCCGACGGCAAGACCGTGCTGTACAAGCGCAACGACGCCCTGTCCATGGACGTGCTCGACGACCTCGTGGCCCACGGCGTGGAATACGTCAAGTGCCGTTCCGTGCTGTCCTGCGAATCCAAGCGTGGCGTGTGCGCCAAGTGCTATGGCTGGTCCATGGCCACCAACAAGCTCGTCGATGTCGGCGAAACCGTTGGTATCGTGGCCGCACAGTCCATCGGCGAGCCTGGTACCCAGCTGACGCTGCGTTCCTTCCACTCCGGTGGCGTCGCCTCCGCTTCCGATATCACCCAGGGTCTTCCGCGTGTCACCGAGCTGTTCGAAGCCCGTACGCCGAAGGGCGAGTCCCCGATCACCGAATTCGCGGGCACGATCAAGATCACGGACACCGACCGTGGTCGTCAGATCATCCTGACCCCGGATTCCGATTCCGGTGCCCCGACCGAAGACGGTGCGATCAAGCCGATCGTCTACTCCGTCTCCCGCCGCGTCAAGGCGCTGGTGCAGGACGGCGAGCATGTCGAGACCGGCACCCAGCTGATCGAGGGCTCCGTCGACCCGAAGAAGATCCTGCGCATCATCGGCAAGCGCGCCGCACAGATGAACATCGTGGAGGAAGTGCACAACGTGTACCGCTCCCAGGGCGTGGATATCCACGACAAGCATATCGAGGTCATCGTGCACCAGATGAGCCGCCGCATCACCGTGGTCGACTCTGGCGAAACCGATTTGCTGCCGGGCGAGCTCGTCGACCAGCAGCGCTTCCGCGAGGTCAACAAGGCCGCCGTGAAGGCAGGCAAGAAGCCGGCTTCCGGCCGTCCGGAGCTCATGGGCATCACCAAGGCTTCGCTGGCCACCGATTCGTGGCTGTCCGCCGCCTCCTTCCAGGAGACCACCCGCGTGCTCACCGACGCCGCCTTGAACGAGAAGGTCGATGACCTCAAGGGCCTCAAGGAGAACGTCATCATCGGTAAGCTCATCCCGGCCGGCACCGGTCTGGCCCGCTACCGCAACGCCACGGTGGAGCCTGACAAGGCCATCCGCGACACCATCTACCCGAACTTCGGGCTTGGTGGCGATATGGGCGAAGGCGTCGACTTCGGCGACGGCGATATGGCCGATGTGGACTTCTCCCACATCGACTTCGGCGATCTGAAGCTCGGCGAGGACTTCAACCCGGATGACTTCCTCAACGACGAAGGCGGCACCGCCGACTTCGGCGGAGAGACCGTCTGATCCGCTGAACAGCGGTCGGTTTGCATGACAAACCGCAACGCCTAGAACGAATGGCCCGGAACTGGTAGAACGGTTCCGGGCCATTCGCGTAGTTCAGGGCGTTATCGGGAATGCGCGATCAGGGATGCATGCCGTGTCCGCTGATGCCGTTCGTTTGTCGGGGGCTTGTCGGCGTGTTCCGTTGCGTTTGCTTGCCGGCGCGTTCGGAAACCCCGCCGTTGAGCTTGCACGATGCGTGATTGGGCGGCTGGTCGACGAAGCCGTTGTGCAACCGACCGTGCAAACCGCTGCGGCCGCAAAGGCAGAGGCGTGGTCAGGGCCAGCCAACGGTGTGCAGGGGTCAGTGACGCCGAAGCCGCGGAACGCACCTGATCGATCTGCCGCCAATACGCCACGGCATCGGTCGCAGTCGCCTGCGCATCCGCGAATGCCGCGGCATCGGCGGCATCGGCCAGCTGACGAACCATACCGGCGATGGCGGGGCATTGCCGTTCGATGATTGACGCCTGCATACGCCGAGTACGGTTGAGGGGAACGTCAGCCAGATCGGTATGGCGAAGGTGCTCGACCAGCATCCGCCATCCCGCCGCCATGCACAGTCGTGGAACAGGTATGCGCCGGGCGCGTCGCACTCGAAATGCGTTATAGAGCCACGCCGATCCCGCCGCGGTCCCTACCAGCCATACAGGGCCGAGACACAGCGCCACAACGCCAGCAATACGAAGAAACGCATGCCACGTCCGAGGCTTTTCCGATGCCGAGGTATTCCGTTCCCCTTGCTGCGCCTGGTCTGGAGGATCGCGTTCCTCACGGAGCGGGTCGGCAAGCGAAGGCGATGACCGCACCAAAGGGGATTCAACGCTCGTAGGAGTAAGATCCTGCGACTCGTCAGGGGTTTTCGTCTCCTTCGGAGTGGGAAAGAACGGCACCCATCCGAACCGTTCAAGCTCGATCTCCACCCACGCTTCAATATCATTGCCCGTGAATTCGGTCACCGTATGGCCGTCGATCTGCTTCGCGTGCGTTGACGACAGCATGCCGTTGCCGTCCTTGGGAATAACGCCGAGGACTACGCGACTGGGCAAACCGAGTTCCCGAGCCATCAACGCCATCAGGGAGGCATATTGTTCGTCATCGCCCACCATGCCGCTTCCCTGCAGCATCGAGAGCAAACGATGACTGCCATGCCCGGCCATCGAGGGATGCTCGCCTGGCAAGCCATGCGAGAACCATCCCTCGGAATGCAACCATGTAGACAGTGCCAGGGCCATCGCCCCTCCGGTGGTCTGCCCGCCGGCGATGCCCGAAGCCAACGCGCCTATTTCATGAGGAACGCTGTCGGCCGATGATACGGTGGCTTCGGCGCCCACTGCCGCTGCGATATCCGTATTCTTCGGAATGGGGCGAAGCATGGTACCGACGGTGTAGACCATACCCTCCTCCATGCCGGTCGGATATATGGCCGCGTTGGTTTCTGCACTGTAGAACAGATTGCGCCGATCCGCATGACCCTGCATGGTTATGCCGTTTGGCGTGCCGGCGACGGGCAGCCAGCTATGGCCGGAAAGCCCTTTGCCTATGGCGAAGGTGACGGTTGTGCCGTTGCCGCTGGCCGTACCGGTTTCGGCACTATATGCCGTTGTGTCGGACTTGGCGGTACTGGACTTGGCGGTGTCGTACTTGGCGGTGTCGTACTTGGTGGTGTCGGAAGCGCCCGATCCCATAACACGGTAGGTGGCGGTCCCGCGCTCGTCGGCGCACCCGGCGACATTCCACACATTGCCGTCGAAACAAGTCATGACAGCCATACGCACCGGAGTGGCGGCAGGTAGATCGTATGCGGTGAGAATCGTATCGTTACGATGCTCCTTGACAAATGTGCGCATGCCGGCAAGCGGACTGGTGGTGTCCCTCATGATGAGCGGCGGCTCGTAATGGTCGCGCAGTACGAATCGATGATGTGGCATGAGCCTGCATGAGCCCAAGCCGGCGCCAAGCGCCAGTGTCAGCACCAACAGCGATGCCAGCCAGCGTCGCGGACGGCGCCATCCGCATCGCGCGGCGGTCCAGGGGAGAAGCACGGCGATGGCGGCGGCTCCCAACAGGCCGGCATGCCAGCCGTCTTTGGTGCCCAACAGGGCGGACAGGGCGAAGGTGACGAGAATGGGGATTGCGGGTGCAACGTCAAATCCGGCGATGCGGCTCAGGGCGGCGCTGGAGGCGGCCAGCGCACACCAGAGCGCCATCGTCCATACCGCCGGCAACGACATGGCATCCGTGCCGACCGGTGGTGTGGCGGAGATCAGATACTTGTAGGAGGCAAGCAATTGATTCCATCGTTGGGTGATCGTGCCGACGGCAAACGCTGCCGTATCACCGGTCACGCCGGGGAAAACGAGCGCCGGCCCGATAAGAAACTGACAGAGCATCATGAACGTCAGCGTCGCCATCCACCGGATGACGGGCTTCGATCGGCTGGCACGCCGGAATACGGATGAACAGATCGCCGGCAGGCATCCGCATGCCGTTGCCGTCAGCACGCTGATTGCCCATGCGGTTGGATGGTCGTATACTCCGACAAGATTGCCGCATGCCAACACGGTGAGTGCAAACACGCACGCCAGATTGACGGTGACGGACGCAAACCCGCGCGAATCCGCTGTTTCGGACGCCAAGGCGCGTGGGGGAGCAGGGTATGACGCTGCCGTCGCGGACTGCCGCGTCGACTGGATGGAGACGGTGACGGGGCGTGTGCGAGCCCATTCGGGGACGTCCCGCCGGACTGCCCTGGATGGGAGTGCGTGTGCCGCCATGACCAATGCCTTCGCTGTGGCGGGCGATGTTGGCGTGCCAGTCGATGCGGATGATGCGGTCGACGAATGACGTGTTGGCGTGTCATGCCATGCGCCCATAGCGGCTCACCGCCTTCCACAGCTGGGCAAGCTGATCGAGCGAGCCAACGGTAAGTATCGTCTCGTCCGCGTGGGGAGCGATGGATGGTTCGGCATCGGCGCTCGCCACTATGACGATGCGAGTGGCTTGTGGGTAACGCCCCTTGATCCGCGATCGCAGCGTATGGGCGTCATGACGGGAGCCGATCACATGGCAGTACATCGAGATGCCGTGCTGTGGTGGGGAAGCGGTGTCGCATGGCTGGGCGGTCCGGTTGGTCTGCGGGGTGAAGCCGCTGCACAGGTCGAGCAGATCCGCCACGCGTTGAATGCCGATCCGACCTGAAACGGCATCGACGTATAGGCGATCATGCCGGTTCAGACAATGCGCTCCGATCGACGCGACCACGGATACGGCCAGTTCGAATTCCTCCCTGTCCGAATAATCCGAGGCATTCGAATCGAAGCACAGCCGGGTCGTTGAACAACGGGTGCGATCATATTGACGAATCATCGGAACACCTGTTTTTGCCGTGCTCAGCCAATGCACGCCGCGCATGTCATCCCCTGGAACATAGGGGCGTAACCCCTGAAAGGAAATCCCATCATCCGCAATACCGGGCAGATCGTCGCCGTCAAGATCCTGGAAACGCCCTGTCAGCGAATATGGCAGGCAGACGGTTCTCGGATGAATGTGGACGGTTGGTCCTGTACAGAGCCGTTGCTCATGGCAGGTGAGGGCGAACGGTCCTGTCTGCTGTATCGACAATGATTCGATGGCGATCCGTGAGCGTGGCGGAGCGTTCAGACTCAGGTCGATCCGATGCTCCTGCCCGGCGTGGAGTGGAGGAACGGGAATATGGTGCGGGGTGCCGTCGATATGCAGAACCATAGCGGAGGGAAGCATTACGGAAACCGGGGTATGCAGAATCATCTGAATGCCGACATCATGCCCCTGAACCACATGCAGGGCGTCGACGCTCAGTGCTGCGGTGATACTGCTGCACGGTGTGGGGAGTATGAGTGCCGCACCCAGCACGCTCAGTACTACGACTGCGAACACCAGCAGTTCATGCCAACCCAACAGGGCGAAAGCCGGAATCAGAACCATGCCGAACAATCCGGCAAGTCTGCCTGATGGGGTGATGCCGGGCAGACGTCGCAGATACATGCTTCGGGCATGATGTTGCAAAACCGATGGAGTCAAAGAGCGTGCTCGCGCCGCCAGCACGCCGGCAAAGGATTTGACGGCGGCGAACGGTGAGCGTGCCAATGCCGGTGCCAACGCAGGACGACGAAGCCAATGGGATCGCGCTGTCATGGCAGGGCCCTTTCTCCGCCCATTGACGGTACCGGAACCTGTTCGCTGATGCGTCGCACAACATCCTCCTGACGTATTTTGGCGCATACCGCTTCATCGGTGAGTGCCAGACGATGCGCAAGTACGGCGACGACATGCTCCATAACATCGTCAGGCAGCACGTAATCGCGGCCATTCGCTGCAGCGGCAACACGTGCGCAGCGCAACAACGCCAGCGCGCCGCGCATGGACGCGCCGGACGCCACCTGACTGTCACAACGCGTCTGTTCAACCAGTCGGACGATGTACTCGCCAATGGCGTCATCCACGTGTACGCGCTCGGCAATGCCGCGCATGGCAAGCATCCATGACGATGCATGCGCCGGGGCATCGGATGATGGCGATCCCGGTCCGCTCGATTGGTTATCCGATGGGCGAAAACCATCCGAGTCGATCGTCTCGACGCACTTGCGATGACTGGCATTGCGCAGAATCAGCAGTGCGGATTCACGTTCCGGATGCCCCAGTGATATACGCATCATGAACCTATCCATCTGCGCTTCCGGCAAGGCATAGGTGCCAAGATGGCCGGAAGGATTCTGCGTGGCGATCACCATAAAAGGCTGCGGCACGTCATATGTCGTTCCATCGATGGTGATCTGTTCCTCCTCCATTACCTCCAATAGAGCCGACTGCGTTTTCGGTGAGGCCCTGTTGATCTCGTCGGCCAGCACCAGCGAGGCGAATACCGGCCCCTTCCTCCACGAGAACGTGCCGGTGCTCTGGTCATACAACGTGACGCCCAGCACATCGGACGGCAGCAGATCCGGTGTGAACTGGATGCGTCCGAACGTCGAGCCGATTGTGTGCGCCGTGGTGCGGGCCAATCGTGTTTTTCCGGTGCCGGGCTCGTCTTCCAACAGCAGATGCCCGCCGGCGAACAATACCGTGAGCAGCTGCCTGATCGCAGTCGGCTTGCCGATGATATCGGCCGCTATGCGTTCCGAAAGCTCGGCGAATACTCGTTGGAACGCCTCGACGTTTTCCGGTGCTGCAGCGGGCGGCGTATCGCCGTTGCCATCAGGACTGGCATATGAGCTGCGGTCGGTGGCGGGGATTGCGCCCAACAGAGTATTGGCATCGGCATCGGCATGGGCATCGGTATGGGGGCGTGGCTGGTTCCGCCCCGCCTCAGGCATATGAAGCGGCACGGTGAAGGGGTATGCGCTCGCGGTTCGGGCGGTGGCCGATTGGCGTGTGGCATCCGATATGCATGTGGCGTCCGATATGCGCGTGGCGTCAGATATCCGGGTTTCGTCCGGTATCCGATTCTCGTCCGGTATCCGTCCCTCAATGGGCGGGTGCTCGGGGCTACCGGGAATACGTACGCAATTCATAGGTGTCTCCTGAATAGTGGTTGTTTGATGGTGCTATTGCATGTCCGGAATTCGTGTCGCGCCGGCTTCGCAGCATCGCCGGCACGGAAGAGGGAATGACGGCGCGTGCGCCCTCCACAAGATTCCCCGTGGACTCATGTACTGCGTCAAGCCGGTGGTCGCCGCCGTTGGCGCTGACGTGAACCGTCCAACGGTATGAGGCGGCATCCGGCAGCGAGGACACGTCGATGCGTTGGGCGACTGATGGTTCCCATACGAAGGGAACCGCATTGATGAACAGACGAATGGTGGCTGGTTGCCCATACGTGTCTATACGGCCGCCACGCACGATGATGTGGTTGCGTCCATCCCATCGGATGGAGGTCGGTGGCGTGATATTCGCGGCAGGCTTGTTCATACTGAGATCGGCGGGCCCGATCATGGTGGCTCCGGATTCGCCGTTCAGCAGAGCGGTGACGGTCCCCGTTTCGCATGGGGTCCAGGGGGCTGGCGTGTATTCCAATACACCGGTTTTCCGGGAACTGGTCATGCCATGCAATTGGGCCATAACGGAATCGGCTTTGCCGGTAATACGCCATCGCATGGTACAAACGGCATCCGAACCGTCCGCGTTCGCGAACTCGGCGCGCCCTATGGGCGTGACGGGAGTGACCGATGCCGATTCGGAACGCATCTGCAGACCATGATTCGTCTCCACGGTGGCGTTTATCGACAGTTGTGAGAAGAACTCGCCATCTGCGATGTCGAATGCGAACGAGGTGCTTGTGCAAGTCGGCTCCCTGCTCAATGCGTGGCCATTCACCGTAATGCCGGTGCAGGAATTGCCGCGCATCTCGCCTAGGGCGATCGATCCCCTGATGATATTCGGCTCGCTGGCATCCTGGCGCATGGTGATGACAGGACGATCGGGGATGCCGTAGACTTCACCGGCGTTCACGGTCAGGCTGGCCTGATTTCCGGATCCGACGGCATTCGCGGCGCGGACGCCAACGGTGAACGACAGGGAAGCGGATAGCATGGCGTCCGAGATCTGGAACGAGGCTTGTAAAGCATCGGCTTCGATCTGCTGTTCATGGCGGCTGCCGTCGGAACCGGTGAGCGTGACGGTGTAGGACGTCGGTGCGCTGAACGCCGTGCCGCTGCCGGAAGGAGGCTGCCACGTGACGTGCAAAGCGTTCCTTCCGCCGGTCGCCTGGAGTCGCAACGGCGTTCCCGGAGGAGCGTCCGGAGTGGCGGTGACGGTGTTGGAATACGCCGACCAGCCGATATCGTTTCTGGCTCGCACCGTGAACGTGTATTGCCTGCCATTGGACAATCCGTCGATGGTGCACACCGTATCGGTTCCGCACGATACCGTGTTATGGCCGGTGGCATGCACCTCGTATTCAAGAATCTCAGCACCATTGTTCCTGCCGGGATTCCAGACTAGGGTAACGGCTCCATCCTGCGATTGCGCGCGCATGATTGACAGTGACGGGGCGTCGGGAACGTCCGTTGTCGCCACATGCAGTATGCCGGTGACCATGCGGTCTTTCGCCCGGGTCGCGTCCGCGACGGTAACGGCGACATCATACGAGCCGCTGCCATTGATGGCGCGTACTGCGATGTCGCCTGATTCGTCGCATCGTATCGTGACGGACTCTCCTGTGGCTGTGCCAGTGTCTGTCCCTGTGCATTGCGTTACCGTAAGCGGAGTGCCGGGGAAGGGGTTATAGGCGTCGGCCAGTATGTTGACATGATGTGTTGCGCCGGCGTGCAGCCGTATGGTCCGTTCCGCGATGCGGGCGAGCGGACGCGACGAGGCCACGATGCGCACGCTCAATCCCGCTTTCACCGTATCCGTTCCGGCATGGATACGAATCGGAATGCTGACGGTTGCGCCGGGACTGGCCTCATCGGCGACGCGTATCCGCAACTGCCCGGTGTTCGACACGGTGGCTTGTATGGCTTGAGAGGTCAGTCCCCCCGAATAGGTGAAACGCTCCGAAGACTCGCGATGGCGGGTGGATACGGTCAATGCATGCAGGTCGATGAGGCGATCGGTATCGCCGGGTGCCATATCGATTGTCGTCGTGGGGAACGTGGGCAGTGATTGCCGCCCTCCCGTAACGGTGACGGGCACCATGATAGTTGCGGATGCGCCAGGCTTTCCGCTTCTGGGATCGGCGTCCGTGGCGGTGAGCGCGATCGAAGCCGGGCCGGCATAATCGTTCGGGGCGGTGAATCGTATGGTTTTCCCGCCGTCAAGCGTTATGCCGTCCCCGCCTTTGGCGGTTGCGATGGGTTCGCGGCTGTCGGCATAGGCTGTTTTCCCTGCGCCGACGCGTACATAATCGGCAAGGGCGAAGGTGATGGTTTTCCCCGATGGTACGGTCAGTTCCGGTGCGTCGGGTCGCAGCGTCGGTGGAAAGGCCCCGTGTGCCGGTACATGGATGAAGGCGGTGGAGCTGAGTCCATGCACGGTATTCGTAACGGTGTATGGAATCGTGTACGCCTCCTGCGCGAGTTCCAACGTGATGACGGTACCCTGCACGCTGCCGTGCGCTTGTCGCCGGGCCGCATCGTCCACGTGCACGGATAATTCGCTGAACGGGCCGGAAGGGTTTGCGATCCGGTCCGCGATATTCACCGTCACCTTGCGTTTGCCGAGCGTCGTATGCGCCGCGATCCTGTGGTCGTAGGCTTGCGGGGGTCTGATTCTGGCGGTTCTGCTGACCTGTACGCTCAGTGTGGCAGTGTCTTCAAGACCTGCCTGATTGCGCACGGTATAGATGATGTAGTAGGTGCCTTCGTGCTCTGGCGCTGTGAAGGTGATTGCGCTGCCGGTCACGCGGGCGTCGATTCGCCCGTGGGTCTCCAGTTTGCGCAGCAGCGTAAGATTCGCGCCGTCGTGCGATAGGTCATTGGCGGTGACGGGCACGGCGAGTGTGCTTCCGGGGCGTACTGTTACATCATCGTCGCGGGCCGTTACGCCGCTGGGTGAGGATGCCGCGGATATGCCTACCCGGATCGTGGCTTGGGATTTGCGTCCGGACCAATCCTCCACCGCATAGGAGAAGCTGTCGGTACCGTTGGCATCGGTATAGGCCTCGTAGATCATGTAATCCGCGCCGGTTTCCACGATTCGCCCGCGCGCGGGAGTCTCGTTGCCCAATCCCAACAGCATCACGTCGTCGGCATCGTCGATGCCGCCAAGTGCGATGGGGATGCGTACCGTGCCACCTGGGGCGACTCGGGTTTGGATATCGCGCGGTTTGGGTGGTTTTTTGCCGTCGGCATCACGCTGGTGTACGGCAAAGGTGACGGTTGCGGACACGGTTTCGCCGTAGTCGTTGCCGACGGTGTAGACGGCCGAATATTCTCCGGGGCGATCCGGCGCCTGGTAGCGGATAGCATGTTCCAATGCGTGCACCGTGCCCTGAAAGGATGCCGTGGTGTTCAGCCTGCCTTCCAGCGTCATTCCGGCATCCTCGTCATAGCGTATATGGCTCAGCACATCCACGGTGCGGGTGCCGCCGCATCGCACGGGGACGGTGAAGTCCTCGGCGCGTATCAGTGCCGGGCCTGAAACCGTGCTTGCCGGATGCACGATGATGCTTCCCTGCGAGGTGCCGACCGCATTCACTGCGGTATAGGTGATGGTGATCGGAGCGTCCAACGGGTGCCGGGCTTCCAGATGCACTCTGTTTCGTGCCACTACGGTCGTGCGGATCGTGGTATCGGGCGGTGCCGAAGCGGAAGCGAGGGAAAGCACGCCGCCCATCGGGTCGAGGTCGTTGGATAACGGCTCGAGTATGGCGGTGCCGTTGGCTCCTAATACGACGACATCGTTTGTCGTGATGGGCGTGGAACGTTCCGTGGCAGGCGGACTGACGTTGAATCGTATGATTCCTGCGGATTGCTGTCGTCCCTGTCGCACCGTGAACGGCACGTGGTAGGTGCCTGGCGAGGCCGCGGTGAACGAGACGGTCATGTCCGATCCGTTCGCCGTCGCGCTCGTGTTCTCTGGTGCCGTGACGTCGGTCAATAACGGGGTATGCGTGCCAGTGGCATGAATGTAGGGCGACAGGTCGACGGTGACGGGAACCGCCGAGATGGCATCCTGCGATATCGGGTCGATCTGCGCGCCCAGACTATCCGCGGCGTGAATGGCGAAGAACACGATTCCCGTCGTGGCGGCGGTTCCATCGGAAACGGTCAGCTCAACACCGATCCTGCCTGATTCCACCGTTCCGGCGTCGAAGGTCAGCCGCCCATCCGCGCGGGCGGAGAGGCGTGTGCCACTGTTCTGGGGCTTTGCCGATACCAACGTCAGCGGATCGCCGTCCGGGTCGGTGAAGGAATCCAGCACGCTTGCCGTGTAGGATGTGCCCTGTTCGACGGGGATATCCGCAGGAACGTCGGTCTGCACCGGCGGCTGATTGCGATTGGCCTCGGCGACGTTCAGGCGTACGGAGGCGGAAGCGCTTTGGCCGTGCCCGTCCGAAACGCTGTAGGTGAACCGTATGGTGCCGCTTGGCAATTCGGAAGCATCGACCTGCAGATATCGCCCATGACGAACCGGCGTGATGCGCACAGCGCCTCCTGTCGGCGCGCCGATCCGGTCGATACGAAGCGCGGAACAGCCGGTGCTTTCGTCGTTACGTAGCACGTCAAGCGTCATGCGGCTTGACGGGCGAATGCCGAATTCATCATCCACAGTCCGTATATGGCCGGTGGACGAGGACGAAGAATCGCAGTCGGGCGTTACGGAATGCTTGGCTTCCAAGGCTGTGGAGGAATCCTCGCGCTGCTGGTCGCGATCCGGTTGCAGGGCGTTCCACTGCAGCGCGATGGTCTCAGGCGAACGCTGCGGGTTCCAGATGGTGCCGTTTGCAACATCATTGAGCACAACATGACGATGGTTGGCCCGAAACACCAGCTCCGAGGAAGGCGTCACCGATGCGAGCGATATGAAATCCGCATGCTCGGCAGACGGCGAGCACGCTTGGACGGCATTATCGGTATGCTGCGCGAACGCCGCATGCACGCATCCGCCAGCCGAAACCGGTTGCGCCGGCGCTCCCGAGCCTAGGGAATCCAACAGCACGGGTTCGGGCGACTGCGTCCGAAGGCTGATCAGGGCGAGTTTGCCCGGCAGAGCAATCGCAACCCAGCCGGATTGCCTGTCATCGGTCGGCGTCGACTGCAAGAGCATGCGCCCGGAATCATCGATGGTGGTTTCGCCTCCCGGGAACACGAGCCGATTGCCTGACAATACGACGGGAACACCGTCGACTACGGTGAATGCTGAAACAGCCAGGCGCTCACCGCCGGACAGGGAGCAGACCGATGCCGCTCGTCGGTCTGAACGTGTGAACGACAATACCGTGCCGTCGCTCGGCCGGTACCCCCATACGGTGCCTTGGTAATCGACGACCGCCTTGCCTCCGGCTCCCAATCGCATGACCGGCGTGCCGCTCGCCTTGGCAAGTTCACCGATGCGTTCCAGGGATCCGGTGTGCAGGTCGCCGCTGCGACGGGAAACCATCGCCACGGTTCCGCCGCCCAGCAGCATGATGCTGTCGCGTGCGGAAACGTCATAGTCGGTGATGTTCAACGTCGGTGCGTCTATGGAAGCGATATGCGTGCTTCCGGCAAGCAGCGCATCGTCTCCGGATTGCAGGATGTCGAAGCGACCCTTCATGGCGCGCACCGCTCCTGTGGGCTCTTCGATGTCCGCATTGAACCGTACCGCCTTGCCGTGGCTCTGCGACATGACCCATACGCTGCCATCGTCGCAGTGCACCTGATGCCTGACTACGGACTGCACCACCAGTACGCCGGCTATGAAGGCCAGCAGCATAACGAGGATGAGCGCTGGGGGAATGCGCCGGCGTATGTGCGGCGGCATGGGGAAAGAAGATGGTACATCGGCGTTGCGTATGCGGCGCCATAGACGAGGTGAAGGCAAAGGCATGATGATCCGTTCGGTGAAGTGGCGGCGGGGATTATGAGGGCAGGGACTCGAAGTGAGGACGAATACGGTGCGATGGCGGTAAGGCGAAGCGCTATGGAAACGCCATCCGGCAGACTCCGGCAGATTCAGGCAGACTCAGGCAGACTCCAGCGGATTTTGGCAGACGAAAGCATGCAACGGCATGTAACGACAGGCAACGGAAATGGATCTGCGTCGCCATCTGCGTCGAATCGGCATGGGTGCAGCCAGGTCTTCCGGCATCCTGCCGGCTACAGGCGTGTCATGGTGTCGGCCGAGGTCAGGAGATCCGCATCCGCGCCTGAACGTTCGACTCCTCGGCATCAAGGATGTGAACCGGTTCCGGCATCTGCACCGAATCCGTATGCGTGCCGGCTAGCACGATCAGGAACAGCAGCAGCGGAATCGCGGAGAGTGCCGCCATAGGCGTTTTGCGCCAAGGCGAGCGCCGATTCCGGTCTGCACGGCCAGGCCGCGTGGCGGATCGTCCTCTCGATGGAACGACTGATCGCGGTGAGGAGATTGCCATGCCGGTGGGTGCTTCCGCGACCGGGGAGAGCATCGTGCGCTTGGAGGACACCAGTAAATCTGCGCGCCGCAGCTCCAATGCAAAATCCGGCATGGAGGGGAATCGGTCCGATGGATTCTTCGCCATTGCCCGCCGCAACAGCAGTTCGACGGGTTCAGGAACGTCCGGGTGGTTGAGCGGGGGTACCGGCTGGGAGAGAATGATGCTCCGCAGCTGCGCACTGGACCGTGGGCGATACCCGTATTCGAACGGTGACGCCCCGGCAAGCAAGGCATACAGCAATGCGGCTAGGGAATACATGTCGGTGCCTTCGCATGGCTTGCGATGCGCAAGCGATTCCGGTGCCGACCAGGGGATCGAATAGCAGGCGTCGTCTGCCCCGTAAATGCTGCAGGCGGTGCCGAAATCGGCCAGTATGGGCTCGCCTGCAGCGGTGATCAGCACATTGCCGGGTTTGATGTCGCGGTGCACTATACCCGCGCGGTGCACCGCACAGAGCGCATCCGCCAATTTGACGCCGAGACGAAGCATGTCGGCGCAAGAGGTTTCGCGGGTGCGCAGCAGACTATGGCAGTTGCCGCCGGATGCATATTCGAAAACAAGGTAGTTCAAGCCAGGGCCTGCGGTCCCCATCGCAAGCAAGGGAAGAATGTGAGGGTGCTGCGGCAGCAGCCCCAGAATGTGGGCTTCATGGGCGATGCGAGCCGAAGCCTGCGGGTGGCGGGCGACATTGCCCACCTTGACGGCCACCGGGCGGTTCCGGTCCAGCTGCCGGTAGAGGTATACGTTCGCGGTGGAGCCTGAACCAATCGGGCGGACGAACGTGAATCCGTCGATGGTCGGTGGCTCGGAGCCTAACGGAGGCGAGGTGTTCTTGATCATGATTCGTTCCTTCCACATTGAGGGTGTAAGCATTCTGCGTGACGGCATGGACGGGGGAAACGGAACAGCACGGCGAGTCGTATCTCATCCGTTGGAACACGCGATGAAACGGCATGGAAATCCGTAAGGCCGGTACCTGCCGGCGTGCGTAAGCGGTTAGTCTGGGAGCATGGGTGATCTAGGGAATGCAACGAATGCAATCGAAACGCTGATCAACGGGGAAACGGCGAGACCGTTGTTGATCGCCGGTATGCCCGGTGGCGGGAAAACCACGCTGTGCTATCGGTCGTTGCTGTCCGCGCTGCGCAGATTCGGTGACAACGGAGCCATCATGTGCGTTCCCAACCGTAATCTGGCCAGCAGCCTTTCCGACATGGCCATTCGCGAACTCGGAGCGCTCGCCCAGGCCAGACCTGTCACCACGTTATCGGCGGTCGCGTTCCGCATCATCGCGGCCAACCGGTCGTTCCGCAAACTGCCGATGCCCAAACTGCTCAATGGTGCCGAACAGGACGCGTTGCTGCGTCAGGTGCTGGCTGTGCACCTGCGGCATGCGGTCAGTGGTGATCTATGCGACACCTGTCATCTGCTCAGGTATTACTTCGCACAGGATGATTGGGCGAACGCCGTGGCCCCGACATTGAACGCCGGGACCGCTTCGAATGGCGGGAACATCGGCGCAGGTTCCACCGCCGCGATATTCGAAAACGGCATTTCCGCCTCATTCGTCAGCCAGCTGCGAGACATGCTTGCCCGCATGGATGAGCTTGGCGTGACACCGGAGCGCGAAGGCGATCTGCTGGAAGCTCCGCGGCATTTCCCGCAAGGCGATTGGCGAGATGAGGAACGCCTGACGGTGCAATGGCGTCTCGCATTCGCGCTGCGTGGCGAATACGCGCACGCTCTTGCCGACACCTATTCCGGCGAGTACCGTCTTGACGCCTCCAAACTGCTGGTCGAAGGCGCCGCGGTGCTGGAACGCCCGGATGGGTCCGACGACGGTCGGCTTGCCGATATGGTGCCCCGAATGCTGATTGTCGACGATTTTCAAGACACCACACTTGCCGGGCTGCGTTTTATCGAAACATTGCACAACCGGGGAACGGCCATTGTGCTTGCGGGCAATCCCGACGAATCCGTACAGACCTTCCGCGGGTCCTACCCTGAATACCTGTTCGATCGTGCACAACACGGGGATCTGCAGGCTCGGCTTATCGAGATGGAAAAGGATCGGCGAGACCGCGACGCGCCGGATTATCGCACGCTTGTGGCCACGCGCGTATCGCTGTCCATCACATCCCCCGAACGCAATGCACTGCCCATGCCGCAGCGTCCCGGCAAAATGCCGGTATGTCCAGGCGCTTGGCCGGTTTCCGCAGTGAAGCATACCGACGACTCGCTGCAAACCGCCATCTACCGCAGTGCACGCGAGGAGCTTGACGATGTGGTGTGGCGCATCAAACGCTCCCATCTCGACAGGGGAACCGAATGGAACGACATGGCCGTCATCGCCCACGACAATGCCACCGTGCGCCAATTCGGCGAACGACTTCGGCGCGACGGGGTGCCGGTCCGGTATTCGTCGGTAACCCGACCGTTGAAATCCGAACCGTTTGTGCAGGGATTGTTCGCGTTGATCGAATTGGCCCAACTGCGCGAGCAGGGACTTGATGGTACCGATATGAGTCTGAAAAACATCGGCGCGTTTGCTCGTTCGCGTATCGCCGCGCTTATGGGCAGTGCGTTGATCACCACCGGTGGCAAGCCCGGCGAGGGGGCGCCTGCGCGTATCGAACCGATCGAATCTGCCATGAGCTCATTGGAATCGTTGGCGGGGCTCGAAGGGGTGGCCGACGATCCCAACGGGCATGCGGTTGCAGACGAGCCTACCGACGAAACCGCAGGGCGCGCGGTCGACGGCAGCGAACTTGCGCGCATTGTGCGTGAATGGGAGGCTCTGAAGGAGTCCGAGCGGCGCAATGGTGCCGATACGACGATTCAGATTGCCGATGTGGCCGACGGCACAGGCGAAGAGCGGCCTGCGGCGTTCAGTGTGCTGTCGCAGTACGCCATGCTCGCTCTGGACGAGAAGGCGGCTCCATGCGCCGACATGCTGGGGGTGATCGGCAGCGTCGTAGGGGGCGGCCCGCATCTTAAGGCGTTCCAAAGGGTGTTCCGCCTGATCGACCGCGTGGCGGAGGGAATGCGGGCCCTGCCGTCGAAGGAACCTCAGTTCGTGCTGGCTTTGGCATGGGATGTTACCGGCGTGGCCGAGCACTGGCAGCGCATGGCATTGAAGAACACGCCGGAGGGTCGTGCCGCCAACGACAGGTTGGACGCGGCCATGAGACTGTTCCAATATGCGCAGGGCGGCATGATCGGAACGGATATTGACGGGTTTATCGACCAGGTGCGTTCCATGGAGATCGAAGCGGATTCCCTGGCGAAGACCGGGCCGGTGGAACAGGCCGTGACATTGACCACGCCGGCCGGCGCTTCGGGCAGGCATTGGGCGTGCGTGTGGATTCCCGCGTTGCAACAGGATGTGTGGCCGAATCTTGCCGAACGCGCCACACTGTTCGGCGGCGAGGATCTTGCCGATGTCGTTCTTCATGGCGACGCCGCGGCGCAACCTTGCAGCAGCGGGCACGATGCGCGGTTGGAAACGGTTCTCGCCAGCGAGAAGAAAAGCTTTCTGGTGGCGATCACCCGCGGTGCCTCGGTGATGGTCAGCGCCGTGTTGAGCGACGATACGACGCCATCGGATTTCATGTACGGCTATTTGCCGGAGCATTGCCCACGTGACATCGATGCCGTGACATTCGCCACGGTGGGGGAATCCGGCGATAACGGTGAATTTGCCGGTCTGGATGCCGATCCGCGCGGACTGGTCGCCCAGGCGCGCGTCATGCTTGCCCGCTACCCGGAGCATTCGCCGCAGGCGTGCGATGCCAGGAAGACGCTCGCGCTGCTTGCCGAGCATGGCATCGATGTCGCCGATCCCGATTACTGGCCGTTCCTCGACGGCGCGGATAGCACCGAAAGGCGGGACGGCGCACAGAACACGGCGGATGCTGCGCGGAAGGCCGGCATCACATCGAGAAGCGTCGAGGAAACCTTGGACGACAACGGCAGCCCTGTCGTCACATTGTCCCCGTCCGCAGTGGACAACCTCTGGGCCTGCCCGGTGTGCTGGCTGCTGGAGAATCGTTTTGCAGGCCCGCGCATCGGTTCCGCCGCCACAAGCTTCGGCACGCTCATCCATGCCGTCGCGCAGAAGGGCAGCGCGGAGGGTCTTGACCTTCCGGGTGCCGTGGCGGGTTCGTCCGTCGAAAGCGCGGTCGATGCCGTCGCCCACAGGCTTGTCGACATCTACGACGCGATCAAACCGGATTTCAGCAGCATCGCCAAGGCCGCCGAACGGTATACCGCCATGCTCAAGGACGAACAGGCCGAAACGACCCTGCATAATCTGGCATCGTATTTCGTGGAAAGCAATGCAAGCAGCTACCTGAACAAGAACGAGGGGAAATTCGACATCGGCACGTTGGAAAGCGCCTCATGCGAGGAGGAGTTCTCCGCGCGCTTCGGGCTTGATGATATCTGCATGGCCTACAATGCATTGCCGGGCATGAGTCCTGTAGGCAGAACCGCATTGATGCAGCTTATGGGAATACTGGTCGGCGGATGGCCGGAGGGCATGCGTGAGGATCTGACGGTACGATTGTCCGGCCGAATCGACCGCAAGGAGATGCGGCGGCTACGCGATGGCAGCCAGACCATCCGTCTTATCGACTACAAAACAGGGCGGAAACGCCAGCTTGCGGAGATTTTCAATGATCTTCAGCTGGTCTGCTACCAGTTGGGGCTTATGTTCCCCGAGCATGGCAGGGCGGGGGAGCGGCCTCATATCGCGCAAAGCGGCCTGTTCTACGTGCAGGATGACGCCGCTCCGGCCTCCAGCTATTCACCGGAAAGCGCCTTCCAGCCGCCGTTGTTCCTCAACGGGGCGTTGAACGCCGAAGGATTCGTGGCGCGTGACCACTACCCGCGGTTGGACAAGTTCACGGATATTCCCCCATTGCCCGCGGGCAAGCCGAGTGCGCTGGATGCGGTGGACGACAATGCATGGCAGGGGTTCCTCTCATGGAACGGCACACAGGCCATGTGGTCGCTGACCATGATCGCACGCGTATTCTACGCGGCTGCGGCGAGCCGCTCGCATGTGATCGTCGCGCATCCCACAAGGCAGCATAAGGGGCATTGCCGTATGACGGATGTATGCCCTGCATGCGCGGGACAGGTCGATACCGTATTCGAAACGAGGCAGGCATGAGCACATTCACCGATAGTCCGGAACAAGCCAAAGTCATCAACGCTCCGGTCGGCAGCGACGTGCTTGTGGTCGCCGGTGCGGGATCAGGCAAAACCTACACCATGACGCGTCGCATCGTGTCGCTCATCGAGCATGGCGTGGCTCCCGAACGTATTCTCGGCCTCACCTTCACCCGTAAGGCAGCGGGCGAGCTGCTGTCCAGGGTCTCCGCGGCGGTGCTTGCCGATGACGAGCATGATCAGGATCGCATGTTCCTCAAACCTGCGGTGTTCACCTATGACGCGTTCTTCCAATCCATTGTGCGCCAGTATGGTCTGCTCGTGGGCTTCGACCAGAACACACAGCCGTTGAGCGAGGCCGGGGCGTTGCAGCTGGCGGCCAATACGGTCGAGCGTCATATGGATATGCTGCAGGGCAAGGGACTCGGTTCATTCAGTCAGGTCACGGCGCATGTTCGCGCGCTAAGCGATGCCATTGCCAGTTCCATGATCGGCGGCGATGTCGCCGACATGCCTTCGGCCATAGCGAAAGTGCGCGCCTGGGATGACGCTTTCGTCAAGCAGGTGCGATCCGTCATCGAAGGCGAGGATATTCCCGAACAAGCGGTGAAACTCAAGCGTCAGAAGCGGTTGAAGAAAGACACGGACGAAAGCTGGGCGCAGAAGGTCGCCTCATATCAGCGTGACGCGCATGCGGCCTGCGTCTACACGTGCGCCTCGCTTGTGCAGACCGCCGAACAACGCAACGTGATGCTCGATCTGGTAGAGGCCTATGCCGCGGAGAAACGACGGCTGAATATGGCGGAATTCAGCGATTTCACCATCGCCGCATACCAGCTCGTCACTCGTTTCCCCTCCATCGGGGCCCGCTATCGCAAACGGTTCAGCCATGTGCTGCTCGACGAATACCAGGACACATCCACCACGCAGGCGGCGCTTATCGCCACCCTGTTCCGAGGCGAAGGCACCGCTGTGAGCGCGGTGGGCGACCCCTTCCAATCGATCTATGCCTGGCGAGGAGCAAGCCCCGGCGCTTTCCGCATGTTCCAACGCGATTTTCATCTGCCGCCCGAACGCAAGCCGTATTCCCTAAGCGTTACCCGGCGCAATGCGAAGCTGGTACTGGAAGCCGCGAACAATCTCACCATGCCGTTGCGTGGCACGCCAAGCCGTCCCAGCAGTTCGCCGATGCGGGAAGTGGACGTGAACGAGCTCGCCCCCTTAGACAATGCCCCATCCGGCACGGTTGGCGTGCTCGGCTACGAGACCTTGGGGCAGGAGATCGACGGTGTGGTGCGATTCTGCCATGAAGCCATCGCGCGCAACACCCATGCCGGCCAGAGTGGCGAGCATAAGGGAAGCGTTGCGGTGCTGTTCCGTTCGAAGGCAAAAATGCCGTTGTTCCAGCAGGCGCTGGAGCAGTCCGGTCTGAGCGCTGTGGCGGTCGGATATTCCGCAATGCTCGAACGCCCCGAAGTGCGCGATATTCTCTCGCTGCTGCGCGTAGCCTGCGACCATAGCGACAGCGCCTCGCTGATGCGGCTGCTCGCCACCCCACGCTTCGGACTGGGAGCCACGGCTCTGGCCGCTCTTGCCGGTATTGCCAATACGCTGAATCTTGAATCCCAATATCGAGCCCTGGTCATGGCCGGTCTGGTCCCGGCGGACGCGCCGCGCGGGCAATGGGACGCTCTGGTCCGAGAACATCGCGATAGCGTGATCAACAGCGTGTTCGTAGCCGATCTGCTGCTGCGCGACGATCTGCCGGAACAGTTGGAACGCTGCTCCCGCATCGACGAACACGATGCTCGGACGATCATCCGCGCCGGTGCCGTGCTGCGCACGGTGTGCGATGCAATCGGCAGGCCTTTGTCGGATGTGGTGCGTACCGCGACGCAGGCGCTGGAACTGGACGTGGATGCCGTGGTCGCGCAGGCGTTGCATGGCGACGGCACGGTAAACCCCACTGTCGCCCGAATCCCCGTGGAGGCCATCATCGATCTGGTGGACACGTACCTATCGGAGATCGCGGCCGGTCAGGCGCCGACATTGCGCGGATTCATGGCGTGGACGGATACGCTGCGAACCATCGAAGACGAGACGTCCACCCTGAACGCCGATAGCGGTGCCGATGTCGAACTCATGACGATCCACCAGTCCAAAGGGCTTGAATGGGATGCGGTCGCGGTGGTGGAACTCGGCGAAGGCGTGTTCCCCAGCAAGCAAGGCGATTCGCTTGCCGTCAAGGTCGACGAACGCCATCCGGGCGGGTGGCACGACGGCGTGTGGGAAGCTCCGGAATACTGCGAGACCGCCACGTCATGGCTGACGACAATCGACGCGGTCCCCGTGCCGGTGCGCGCCGATGCCGGCATTCTGCCACGATTCCCGCATGATGCGCCCGGCGAAGCGGATCCCATCGAGTCCTTGGAACTGCTGGACGCGGCGGAAACCATCGATGACGAAGTGTTTGGCACACTGCGTGCCTTCGATGATGAGATCGGAGCCATGGATCCGGATTCCCTGTACCTTACACAGGTCGAGGAATACGGGCGCCGCTACCATTGCGATGAACGACGACTCGCCTACGTGGCGCTCACCCGAGCTCGCAGGGATCTGCTGCTCACCTATTGCCAGACTGGAGAGGAAGGGCGCGACCCGCGCGTATTGGGCGCCAAAACGCGAAAATCCAAGCCGTCGGTGTTCTGGCAGGAAGTGCATGACTCGTTGCGCATCCATAACGATATCGCGACAACTCCATCGAACCTGCCGGAAGGGGCCGATGAGCAGATCGCCTTGCCGGAAGGGTACTTTGTGGGCGATCACGCCCGCGAATACGAGGATATGGTCGTTGGCGCGGCCTGGCTGGAAGAACCCGAAACGCACGATGCCCAAACCAGTCTTCCCTGGCCGGCGCGTCTCAGCCGGGAAGTGGGCGACTCGCTGCTGCAAAGCGCAAAACAGGTGCGGCAGGCCATGACCGGAGCTGATGCAGACGACGCCGCATCCAATGCCACATCGGATGTGGATTGCCATAATCCTGAAAACAATGGGCAAAGCCTATACGACAAGGCCCGCATGTTGGTAGCGGACGAGGATCTGATGACCGGCATGCTGGACGGTGACGCCCTGGATGCGGCGGTCAGACGGAAAGCCCAACGCGTCATGGCCGCTTCCAGGCAGAGCGTAACCGGATTGCAGGCGCTCGCCGGCGGGTTGAGCGGTCGGGATGAGACACGGTTCTGGCGTGGCATTATCCGCCCGATACCATCCGTGGCGTCCCCCGCGGCCTCGGCCGGCACGAGATTCCATGCCTGGGCGGAGCGTTTCATGAACGCCATGCACCCAGAGGAAAGCGGAGAATCCAGAAGTGGCATGCTGCAGGAGCTGGATAAAGCCGTACAAGCCTGCCAGAGCGGCGACGCGGATTCGTCCGTGCTGGAATGGGAGCGTCGCCTTGCCTCGTCGGCTTGGGCGCAACGCGTGCCGGTCTGGGCGGAACGCCAGATCGTCGTATCCATAGGCGATCTGAACGGTCAGGTGGTTAATGGCAAGCTGGACGCCGTGTTCTTTGGCGGGCTTGACCCGCAGGATCGGACGAAACGGTTCACCATCGTCGACTGGAAGACGGGGCATCGCCCGACCAGTAGTGAAGACACCGCCCGCAAACTCCTCCAACTCGACATGTACCGTCTGCTGCTCGCCGAAATCGAGAACGTACCGTTGGAAGCCATCGATGCCACGCTGTATTACGTGAGCGAAGCCGACGAGTCGTTACGCGAGTTGCATGCTGAAATGAAGCCTCGCAACGCCATCATCGCCGAATTGGGGGCAGGTGTTCCGCAAGCGTCGGACGATGACTAGCCCGGGATGCCGAACGGTTCGGAATGCCGATGATCCTGCTGTCGGGAGAACACATGACAGCATGGCTGTGGGCGGCGATCGCCGTTGCGATTGCCGCCCACAGCCATTGGCGTTCTATTCGAACGGGTACTTCAACCCCCAACGCCCGCGGATCTCATCCATAAGCTCCATAATGCGCAGCGTATCGGCGTGAGGCATTTCCGGGCATTCCGTCCGGCCGTCAAGAATCGCGTTGGCCGCAGCCGCAACCTCATACTCGTACCCGGTGAGCTGTTCGGGCACCGCGATGCTATGGCGAAGGGAATGATCCGTGTTGTACACGTCGATGCGTTCCGGATTGTTGATATTCGTCACCACCGCATACCCGTTATCGCCGCAGATCACGCCGGAACGGTCCGACGCCACGGCTCTGGAACTGGTCGCGGTTGCCAACAGGCCATCGTCATAGGTCAATACCGTGGTATTCGTGGCATCCACGCCGGTGCTGTACGGCACCATCGTGGTAACGATGTCGGCAATGGAACGTCCATGGTCGGCACCCACCGCCATGTCGATGAAATTCAATGCGTACACGCCCACATCGAGCAGTGCGCCTCCGGCGAGATCCGGATTCGTGATACGGTCGCGCCCATGCAGCTCATAGCTGAGTTCCGCGCGCACCGATCGTATGGTGCCCAATTCGCCGCTATGCACCAGTTCGTTGATAAGATCACGACTCGGCTGGTAGCGTGTCCAGATCGCCTCCGTGGCAAGCAGTCCGGTCTCCTCCGCCACATTGAGCAGTGCCCGAGCCTGCGCGGCATTGGCAGTGAACGCCTTCTCCACCAGCACGTTCCTGCCGGCCTTAAGACACATGATCGCCTGTTCGGCATGGAAATTGTGCGGCGTGGCGATATACACCAGGTCGACATTGTCGTCCGCGGCCATATCCGCATAGGATCCATACGCCGTATCGAATCCGTATTTCGCGGCGAAGGCCTCGGCTCGCCCCTTGTCACGCGCCGCCACGGCATACGGGTGGATCCAGCTGGAATACCGGCTGTCTTCCGCCATCTTCACCAGCGTTGTGGCCATGGTGTTGGCAATCGAACCTGCGCCCAGAATAGCGACATTCACTTTTCTGCCGGTGCGTTCCGCCTCGTCGCGTCTGCCGTTGAGCATACTCATGGTGTTCCTCCTATACGAATGGATGCCGATGCTCTGCTTATTGTATGAGGATTCGCCGATGCATGGCTACCTGTGTGTGCTGCGATCTGCCGTACCATCATCACGTATTCACACGTATTGCGGTTGCGTTCGCTTCGTCATGCGGATAGTCATGCGAATAGTCTGCGGATACCGGCGGCCCGGAGCAGCAAGCGGCATGGGCAAGCGGCATGGGGAAGCGGGGTTCGGTGTCGCATGGTGTGGATACAACGGGACTATGAGTGAAGCAATGCAGCCTGTTATGTCCCGTCGTGCCCGTGAGGTGCAACCCTTCCGCGCCATGGTGTTCGGCGAACAAGCCGATCGAATGATCGCCAACGGCATCGATGTCGTCAAACTCAGCCTGGGCGAACCTGATTTCGGCGCGCCACCAGCCGTTCGAGACGCCATGCGCGAACAATATGACGGTCGCGCCCTGCCATACACCGCGGCCATGGGATTGCCGGAACTACGCCAGGCCATCGCGGATTTCTACCGTGAGCGTCACGGTCTGACCATCGACCCCAAGCGCATCGTCATCACCTCAGGCGGCTCGGCGGCACTGCTGCTCGCCACCGCCCTCACCGTCGATTCCGGCGATGAGGTGCTTATCGCCGACCCCTCATACCCCTGCAATCGCGAGCTGGTGAAAAGCTTCGAGGGAACCGTGGTAGACGTGCCCACCAGCGCTGCCACCCGCTTCCACCTCACCCCGGAACTCGTCGCCCAATACCATACCGACCGCACCAAGGCGGTTATGATCACCTCGCCGTCCAATCCCACCGGCACCACCATCGACTTCGATGTGCTCAAGGGCGTGTGCGAGTATGCGCGCGAGCATGGCATGTGGCGCATCGTGGACGAAACCTACCTTGATCTGGCCGATCGCGAACCGGATGGCAGCGAAGTCAAATCCGTGCTCGAATGCGACGACGAGGCGATCGTGTGCAACAGCTTCTCCAAGTTCTTCGGCATGACCGGATGGCGTCTCGGCTGGGCCGTCATGCCCGATGACGATGACGTGCTCGAAGCCGTGGACGACCTGGCCACCAACTACTACCTGTGTGCACACACCCCCACGCAGCACGCTGCGCTCGCCTGCTTCACCCAAGACAGTCTGGATGAATGCGAGCGCCGCCGTCAGGAGCTGCTGACCCGTCGGCGCATTGTGGTCGACGGGCTCAAGCGCATCGGCCTGCCGGTGGAGGTGGAGCCGAATGGTGCGTTCTATGCGTATTTCAACATCACGTCCACTGGTTTGGATGCGTGGACGTTCTGCGAGCGCGCGTTGGCCGAGGCGCATGTGGCGTTGACGCCGGGGCGTGATTTCGGTGCCGCGACGGCTGACACGCATGTGCGGTTGAGTTATGCCGCTTCCCAGGAGGCGTTGAGGGAGGGGCTTGATCGTTTGGGTCGCTGGCTGCCTACGCTGTGAGCCGGTTACGAGCCGGTTGCGATTCGGCTATGAGGGGGTGGCGCGTGGTTTGTTCCGTGCGTCGCACCCTGTCTCGTTCTTGGGAATGAGCCTTGCGGGGCGAATCGTTCCGTTGACTGATGATGGTCGCTGGTGATTCTCGGTACTGTTCACATCAATACGTCGGTAACGACGGTGATGGTGGGGCGTCTGATGGCGTTCCCGTGAGCGAACCGAGGAATGATGAAGAAGGCTTTTTCCGCGTTGGCGATTGCGTTGGCGATTATGGCGGGCGTGGTGTTCGCCGGGTATCAGTGGACGAAGTACCAGTATGGTGGCGAGACCTATTATGCTTTGGTGGGCGAGTCTTGGGCTGGCGAGGGGCGGAACCGTGTGGTTGTGCAACGGCGTGGCGGCAAATGGGTGGAGCCTGTTGTGAAGTCAGCGGCGGGGCGTGTTGCGCATGTGCGTGATCTGGTTGTCTACGATGGTGAGGGGCGGCGGAAGGTGTGCAGGCTGCCGTTGCATGCCAGAGTCGGTAAGGCTTTGCGGCAGGGTGGTTATGTTTCCGTGGTGAAGTGCCGTCGTGGTTTGATCTGGAAATGCGTTGATAGGAGCGCTGTTCCGTATAAGGCGTTGGAGAAGATCGACGCCTGAATCGATTCGCCGTGTGATTTGGCCGTGCAGCCGTTTGCGTAGTCGTCTGTGCTGTCCGTTCGCACGCGTGCGGTTGCCTGCCATGGACAAGCTGAATGCGGACGCCCGCCGATAGCGGTCGGCGGCAGTCAGAGGCGATCATGCGAACAGGCGTGCGATGGGCCGTTGTTACGGTCGGCCCATCGCACGCCTGTGCTGCTATCTACTCGGCTTTGCCGAGTCCGGTGGAGCTGCTCACTTCGTGTCGAACTTCTGCGCTTCGGGCACGGATCCCAGCGATTCCTCGTTGTTGGCCCATTCGGTGCTCCAGCCGTCCACTGAGAGTCTGCGTAACACTATACTGAACTCGCCCGGCTAAAAATTATTCCGCAAGCATGACCCCGGATGCCCAGGCCAGCGACATCTAATTCTAGATCCCAAAGGACTTCCAAGCCACCGCTGCCACACACGGTTCACCAAGAGTGGCCAGACCAACATCGTCACTGCTAAAACTGTCACCGAAATCATCGGTACCGACACTGGCCGATAATCAGAGTGTTTGTTCATCCATATTCAGTGATTGATATTTATGGAAGATTTTGCCAAAATCCGTTACCAGAACATAAAGCTGACGTTCTCTGCGGTTCTTCAGGATAGTTTTGTGATCAATAGATGTGGAAAGAGTCCTTTGGAGAAGCAGGTGAATTAAGATAACGACCAGCTAGCTTGATGGGGAACGAGTCAAAAGATCGACGTCTATATGGATCTAGGACGGTGATGGTGAGGTAGGTCGCCGCGATGGCGGGTGTTGGACGTGTCAGCGTCTACTGGTGTCTGCAGAGACAAAGAGAACTCTCAGCTATTGTTGCTGTCATTTCCGTCAGGAAGTTGCAATATAGGTGTTTTCCCATATCGTACTGCTTCAGGGCTTGAGATATGCCTAAATGCAAACGGATTTCAAAAAGAGATATCGATTCTATTCCTGTCTCACTAATTTCGAGTGAAGCTAAGAGGATCCCCGTCGGTTCCTGAGAGTCCAAGTCTAGCTAAGAAAGCAATCACGAGTGAGAAGATCTCATAAATCCGCAGGTATTGGTGAAGCAGTAGCCGTGTCGCTGACTTGCCCTTCGGCTGCTGGGCTGACAGTTTCGCATCTCAGCTTTTCCGACATCAGCTCTTTTATCGTCAAAGGCGATTTTCTTGTTCCGATTGGAGTCGCCGAGCTCTTTATGCTCGGTTTTTCTCTAGGGAATTGTTTTGTCACTGAGTCATTGCTCTCCGCAGTTCTTGATGAGGTATTTCGACCGGCATATATGGGCCGGCCAGAATACGGCAAAGTCGAGAAAATGCATGTATGGGTGTATCGAACGTTGTTCGAAGTAGCATGAGAATCCTTCAAAAGAGGTGACTGATTCCCCGAAGATGAGCTTCCATGTTCGTCATACCCTTCCTTCCATTTGCCGATTCGTCAAATGGAAGGAAGGGCAAGCAACGCTCAGTTTCCGTATTTGATGTGCAAGCTGGGGTCACTTTCGCATTCGTCGATGATTGTGTTGTATGCGTCGATGAGTTGTGCGAGCGTCTTATGACGTGCCGCGCTGGTGAAATGACCGTACTCGTGCACATTGCTGGAGAGGAAGGACTGTATGTCCCAGACCTCAAGTCGATCCGCGAATCCCAAGTCGGAGGCCAAGTCCCAGGCGTTTTTCACGCGGTCACGGACGGTCACGATGATTGGGTGCAATCCGGATTTGATGTTGCGCTGGCATTTCTCCATGAGCAGGGAGGCTGGTGCCGTAGTGCAGTGAATGGCGGTGTCGCCGACGTTGAAATCCCCTCCGCGTCCCGTGGGATCGTCCGCGACGGCCGCGCCGTTGATTTCCACATCCGGCTCGACAAGGGTCAGCTTTGCAGCCACGAGATGCTGCAGAACGGTTCCCACGTACATGGTGCCGGGGTTTTCCTTCTGGCGCTGCGCTGCTTGCCGCAGCAGATGCTCTACAGCTGCGTCGACGGACAACGAGTCATCGGATTCCAGCTTGAAGGGTTTTCTGTTGAAGAACGACTGAATCTGCCCCACCCAGTAGTCCTCGATCTCGCTGAACTGCTCGCTGGACGGGCTGATCCTGTTGATGAGTTCGGCGTAGTCTCTCATAAGCGCCATGCTGCCTCGGCTGGTTCGCCCGCCCTCCGCTGCAAGCAGCCGATGAATGCCATGTCTCTCCAGTATCTTCTGGCAGTTGTCCTTGCTGAGCCCTTTGACCTGTCCTTCCTTTTCGGTGCGGTAGTTGTCGGGATCTATGGGAAGAGTGTCCAGCGAGAAGAAGTGGTTGAGCTGGATGGCAGCGGCCAGTGCTCCTTTCGTGTTCACGTGGTGGGATTTGCGAAAGTCATCGATATCGGTCAGGTCCATGTCGTTTTCCTTAGGCGGTATGGGTCGAGGGCAGTGTCTGCCTGATATGCGTCTTCCTGCTCAGCGTGCCACGCAGTGCCGGTAAGAGATAGTGTCTGCCCAGCCATTCCACGACGGGGACGGCGACGGCATCGCCGAAGCCGAACATCACTTGGTTCGGGCGCAGGCCTTCGATATTGTAGTGGGCCGCTCCCATGAGGGCAGCGTATTCACGGGGGGTCATCCAGCGGACGGACGCATTGCCTTTCCCTAAGCGGACAACTGCCTGTCGGGAGGATCCACCTCGCGCAGTACGCAGGCAGCCTGATATGTTGTCGATGCGAACCTCCCATACGGGCCTGCCATTGCGAGTGCGGCGGTAGGCGGTTCGATACGTCTCGTTGGTGCTTTTGCGCAGGTTTTCGATGCGGTCGGCTTGGATTGGGGACAGAGATTTGAAGAATTTCTCATTTCGGCCGACGTCCCACCAGCGCTCGTCTTCGTCGGGCATGTTCTCGACGTACATGTCCAGACCCGACTTGAGCGGGGATGGTGGCTGAGGGAGCGGAGCCCTGTGCGTGCGCAGGGAATCGTCGCCGAATACCTGCTGCAGCCATTCGGGGCGCAGGGGCGAATCGGGCTGCTCGGTGGTGGGTGGATCCGTCAAGCCGACTAGGAACAGCCGGGGGCGGGATTGCGGGACGAATCGGCGCGCATCGATGGACAGCACGTCCACGGAGTATCCAAGCTCGTTGAAGGCCCGTATTGCAGCAGCGAGGTCCTCACCTGAATGGGAGGTCGCTAGGCCGTTCACGTTTTCCAGTACCGCGATTGGCGGCCGGTGATTGCCCAGTTCCTTCAGCAGACGAATGTACTGCCAGAAGGCACCAGATCTCTTGCCGTTCAGTCCAGTGCGCGTGCCGGCGAGGGAAAGGTCCGTACACGGCGAAGACCCCCAGGCGATGGATGCATCATCGGGCAAGTCGCCGCCGCCCAGCTCTCCCATGTCTCCCTCGATGAGGGTATGCCCCGGGGTATCACCGAAGTGGTTGCGGTACATCTTGCATTTGGAGGCGTCGATGTCGTTCGACCATTCGACTCTAAATCCAGCCTCCTCGAGTCCCAGACGGGCAAGGCCTATTCCCGCGAAGAACTCAAGGGCTTTGGGCTGTTTCGAACGATTATCTTCCATAGCTCCACCTTGTCTCGCGTACGACCTTTTCCCCTTGTTATGCTACATTGTGCGTCGAACAAATGTTTGAATGCGTGGGCTACTCCCCGCTAGGGGTATGGAGTTTTGCCGGGACATGCTTGTTTTTATGTAGGGCAAGGCCTTTGTGTTTTTGCGACGTTCCTCGAAACTATCGGATTAGGGGCAGCACCGCTTTGTGGTGGTCGAAAATGAGCGGACGCTCACTGAATTGTTCTGTTCTAAGAAACGGGGATATTCCTTAACAAAGGTTTGACAAGGTCAGGAGATGCCGGCCGACAGTCTATGTCTGTCTCATTGCGGGGCGCAACGGTAATGAACTTAAGAAAAGGTGTCTAGATGTCCGTCGGCGATATTAACCGGAATAAGAAGGCTCATCGAAGACGAGTTTTTGATTGTAATCAATTGCTATTCCGCAATTGGAATTTGTGCTCGGTGCGGTTCGCGATTTCTCTTAGGAATTCGACCCACAACGCACAGGCCTGTGCAAGCACGCCAAAGACCCCGATACTCAGTATCGGGGTCTTTGGCGTGCTTGTCAGACTGCTTATCTAATCGCTCAGTCTCGCAATCCGCAACTCTACTTCGTGTCGAACTTCTGCGCTTCGGGCACGGATCCCAGCGATTCCTCGTTGTTGGCCCATTCGGTGCTCCAGCCGTCCACGAACGCGGACTTGACCTTGTCCCATGTGCCGGTGCCTTGCGCGTATTCGACCAGTGCGGCGGCAATGTCGTCCTGCCACTGCTGGTCCGGAATCGTGAAGCTGCGAACCTCGGTCTTACCGGCGTCGGTGTAGGCGCGGGCGGCTGCGGTCAGCGGGTTGTTCGGTTGGAACTTGTCGGTGAAGGTGGTGAACGGCACGGAGAAGCCCATGTCCTGGGAGAGGATCTTCTTGGCGGAATCGTCGGTCACCATCCACTTGATGAAGTCGAGCGTGGCCTTCTTGTCCTTTTCGGAGGCGTTTTTGTTCACCGCCCAGCTGGCGTCGTACACGCCTGCGGGTCCACTGTTCTCCTCGCCCTTGATGCCCATGTAGTAGGGCAGCATGCCCAGGTCGTCGTCGGCCACCTCGTTGTTCTTGATCTGGGAGTATGCCCATACGCCGTTCGGGTAGAAGGCCACCTTGCCCAGGGCGAACTCGGAGGTGACATCGTCGTAGGTCTTGGAGCTGATCAGGCCGGATTCGGTCGGGCTGTTCTTCAGTTCAAGGTCGAACAGATCCTTGTATTGGGCGAGATACGTGCCTTTGATGGTCTTGGAGAACGTGGTGTTCATGTCCTTGTATTCGTAGTACAGCGGAATACGCCCCATATGCGCGGTGAACCGGTAGGTATCGGACGAGTCGAGGCCGGGCGTGGCGAAGGCGCCTTCAAGGCCGAGATCGTCCTTGTGCTGCTGGATGGATTGGGCGACGGCCTTGAGCGTCTTGTAGTCCTTGATGTCGTCGGCGTTCTTGATCACCGCATAATCCTTGGCGCAGTAATCCTTGATGATCTTCTTGTTGTAGATGATGCCGTACCATTCGGCGGCGTACGGCAGCGTGTAGGACTTGCCGTCGATGGTGTAGGAGTAGGCCTTGCCTTCGTCGTTGAGCATCTTGAACACTTCGGTGTCCTGCAACGGTTCGATATGCTTCTGATACTTGGCGAACTGGTCGAAGCCGGACACGTTGAACATGGTCGGCGCGTTGGATTTGGCCAGTTCGGAGGTCATGGTCGCATCGTAGGTGCCGGCGGCGCCGGTCTGCACGTCGACCTTCACGCCGGTTTTCTTGGTGTACATGGAGGCGAGCTCCTTGTACTGGTCCACCACTTCGGCCTTGTTGTTCATAAGGTACACGTGGCCTTTGTCGGAGTCGGCGCTGGTGCCGCCGCATCCGGCGAGCGAGAATCCCATGGCGAGGGACGCCGCCACTGCGACGATCCTGGTGGCATTGCGGTTCATGATGTTCTCCTTTTTCCTTGTTGGCTGAAGGCAGTCGTTGTCTGTGTGGGGGAGAGGCCGGGCGTGCGTCATTGCAATGCCCGAACCTCGGGTTCCCTCCGTGTGTGGGGTGTGTGTCGCCCTGCGCCGGAGGGAACGCAGGGCGGGGAGTGACGATCAGTTCAGCGACATCCAGACGGTGGTGTCTTGCGGCAGGCGTCCGTCGTCGGTGAGCGGGCCTGATGCCAGCAGAATCGTACCTTCTGGCAGGTCCGCCGGCGACAGGCTGAAGTTGGTGATGGAAGCCCAGCCGTTGGAACGACGGTAGGCGATCACGCCGCCACGCTGGCCATCCGCGCCGTCCGGCAGGTCGGATGAACGATCCTCGTCAAGCCAGGTCAGCGACGTGTCGGTGGGCATCATCGTGTGACGCAGCTGCAGGGCCTTGCGATACAGGTTGAGCATGGATGCCGGATCGGAGTCCTCCTTGTCGGCGGCGTAGTCGGCGAACCATGCGGGTTGCGGCAGGTGTGGTTTTTCGGCTGGCTGGCCGGCTTCGCTGGCCGTCACGCCGGCTCCCGCGACCTTGGCCGCTGGGGAGAATCCGAAGGTCCCGCCGTCTGCGCTGGTGTCCGCAGCCACCCAGGGCAGCGGCACGCGGCAGCCGTCACGACCCTTCTCCGACTGGTTGCGCACACGGTGGAACGCGGTCGGGTCCTCGAGTTGATCCCACGGAATGTCGGCCACTTCGGGGAGTCCGAGTTCCTCGCCCTGATACACGTATGCGGATCCGGGCAGCGCAAGCTCCATCAGGATGGCGGCGCGAGCGCGACGAGAACCCTTCTCCCGATCCTCGGTGTAACTCGTGCCGTCACGTAGCAGCCAGTCCTTGGCAAGCTGATGGTGCGACGACGAGGGCACCTGCGGCAGGCCGTAACGGGATGCATGACGGGGAACGTCATGGTTGCTCATCACCCAGGTCGAGGTGGAGCCGGAGCGTTCGGCCGCGGCCAGGCCCTCCTCAATGGCGGTGTGGAAGCTGTCCCGGATCCAATCCATCTTGGCGAACTCGAAGTTGAACACCTGGCCCAGCTCGTCCGTCGAGGCGTACAGGTACTGGCGGGACGGGTGCACCCACGCTTCGGCCACGGCGAATGCGGGCGGGTTGTACTCGTTGAACACCTTGCGCCATTCGCGGTAGATGTCGTGCACCTCGTTGCGGTCGTATAGCGGGTGGGTGCCGTCAGTGGCGGACATGTCATCGCCGATGATCGTGAAATCGTCGAGGTCGTCGCGCTCGAGGTCCTTGGCCAGGCCGTGCGCCACGTCCACGCGGAAGCCGTCGGTGCCATGGTCGAGCCAGAAGCGCAATGTCCTGATGAAGTCGGCGCGCACCTCGGGGTTCTTCCAGTTCCAGTCCGGCTGTTCCTTGGTGAACATGTGCAGGTACCACTGGCCGTCGGGCACGCGGGTCCAGGCGGGGCCGCCGAAGCTGGCGATCCAATCGGTCGGCGGCTGGTCGCCGTTGGGGCCCTTGCCGTCGCGGAAGATGTAGCGGTCGCGTTCGGGGGAGCCCGGGCCGCTTGCCACTGCCGCCTTGAACCATTCGTGCTGGTTGGAGGAATGGTTGGGCACGATGTCGACGACGATTCTGATGCCGGCCGCGTGCGCGGTTTGGGCGAGCTCATCGAAGTCGGCCATGGTGCCGAGCTTGGGGTCCACGTTGCGGTAGTCGTCCACGTCATAGCCGCCGTCGGCAAGCTGGGAGGGGTAGAAGGGGCTCAGCCAGATGGCATCCACGCCCAGTTCCTTGAGATAGGGAATCTTTGCGGTCACGCCGGCGATGTCGCCCAGGCCGGAACCTGTGGTGTCCTTGAAAGAACGTGGGTAGACCTGGTAGACCACGGCCTGCTTCCACCAGAGTGACGGGTCTGTTGCGGCGGTATTCGTATCGATGCTGGTCATTGTCGGCTCCTTCCTCGTTGACGGTGCATGCTGTGATGCGCGTGACGATGACGTTGTGACAACGCTTACACCACGTCTGCCTGAAAATACGGGGGTTGCTGTGGGAAGTTCCGTTGTCGTGCTGTATTTTGTTGGTACTATGAATGATAGCGCTTACATTTTTTGTATGCAATACAGTACATATATGGCGTGTTTCCCAATGAAATCAAGGGTTTCATTATCATGGAAGCGATGAACAATGGTAGGAGGTGACGGTATGGCACGAGCCACGATCGCGGATGTGGCCAAACTGGCAGGAGTATCGCAGGCGACGGTGTCCCGCGCTTTGCGCGGCGTGGACAAGGTCGCGCCAGCCACACGCAGGAAGGTCGAGGAGGCCGCAGACCGGCTGAGCTTCACGCTGTTGAAAAGCGCTTCCGCATTGGCCTCCGGCAAGACCATGCGCATCATTCTGCTCTGCTCGGGCGGGCTCAACGAATGGTTCAACGCCAATGTGCTGCAGGGCGTGTACGAGGTGCTGTCGCCGGAGGGCTATGACATCTGCCCGTCGTTCATCCGCGGCAGGGATGAGATGAACCGGTATTTCGTCCAGCTTCCCAAGGACCGCAATGCCGACGCCATCATCATCGCGTCGTTCCAGCTGGACGAGACCCAGCGCGAGCAGCTCAGATCCATCGACATGCCTGTGATCGGCGTGAACATTCCCGCCGAGTCCTCGTGCGACGCGTCGGTGTGCATCGACAACTTCAGCGGCATGGCCAAAGGCGTGTGCCTGCTGAAATCGCTTGGACATGAGCACATCGCCTTTGCCGGCGACTATATTCCCGGGAATATGGTGTATTCCGCAAGCCAGCGCGTGGAGGGCTTCCTCGAAGCGGCCGAACGGAACGGGTACGGTGAGGACGATGCCTCGATCGTGATGTGCAGTGAGCATTCGGCATCGTATGGCAAGCCGCAGCTCGCCGCCGAGCTGGTCGCCAAGATGCTGTCGTCGCCGAACCGCCCGACCGCGGTGTGCGCGGAGACCGACCAGATGGCGATTGCCCTGATCAAGGAGCTGAAACGGCAGCATCTGCGCGTGCCGGATGACATTTCGGTGATTGGCTTCGACGACGCGGACATCGCCGAGGTGGCGGATCTGACGACCATCCGTCAGGACCCGCTTGAGCTAGGTCGCGTCGCCGCATATAAGACGTTGCAGCTGTTGAAAGGCGAAAGCCCGGCCGAACCGCACGAATCGCAGGAACCGATGCTGGTGTTGCGGGATACCACGAGCCGTGTGCCGTTGCCCGAAGCCTGACGGCGCGCCTTGCGCATTATGCCGTGTCAGGGGTGGTCGTGCCGCTGGTTGCATCAATGCGAATACGGCGGTGCGGCAGATATGAAAAAGTGCCCCAGATAGGAATCGAACCTACGACACCTTCTTTAGGAGAGAAGTGCTCTATCCACTGAGCTACTGGGGCAACAGCGTTTACATTGTACACGCTTCGGAGCGAAGTCAATGCCGCGTCGTGTCTTTTCGGTTGCCGAATGAGCGCAGCCGCGGCTTGGCGGTTGTGCTCAGGGCGTAATCTCGTGCACATTGCTGGCAGGAAGGCGAGCGTGGGTGGTGCTCGGCATTCGGCGCGGGTAAAGTGACGGTGCAGTAGGCGGCCGTTGCGGGATGAATCGCTGGCCGGAGCGGAAAGGGAAGCATGGTTTCCTCTCAAGGTAAGCGGAAGAACGGCGGTCAGCCGGCGAATGCGAAAGCGGCGAATGCGAAGGTCAAAACGGTGAGACATAAACACAGGCTGGCTGGTGCCCTAAGCGGCGTGCTGACGGTTGCGGTGCTGGCGGAAATCGTGATGCGTCTGCTTCCCGCCGATCTGCAGGCGTTGCCGTATGTGCCGCTGGTGCTGTTCTTTGTACCGTGGTTCATAGGCGTGGCCGCGGTGGCGCTGGGGCTTGCGGTTCTCTCACGTCGTATGGTGGTGGCGCTGCTCGCCCTTGCCTGCCTTGTGGTGAACTGCTGGTGGCAGTACCCGTTCTTTGCGCCGTCGCGTCCGGTGTCGGTGGCCGCCACGTCCGCTGTTGCGCATTCCATTGCGGATACCGACGATCAGTATGCGCGTGTGATGACATTGAACGTGTATAAGGGCGAGGCGGATGCGCAGGCGATTGTCGATCTGGTGCGTAACGAGCGCGTCGAGGTGCTGGCGTTGCAGGAGACGACGAGCGAGTTCATCGAAAAACTGAAGAACGCTCATATCGAGACGTACCTGCCGTATTCACAGGTTTCCACGATGGACGGGGCATACGGCAACGGGTTGTGGTCGGCGACCCCATTGGGCGATCCCGTCGATGACGCGGTGAATTCCAGCGCATCGTTCATGCCCGGCGGCACGGTGGCGTTTGTCGGAGGGCAGAAGCAGGTGCGGTTCGTGTCCGTGCACACCACCTCGCCGTGGCAGGGGGATTGGCGGCAATGGAAGCGCTCCCTGGACGAACTCGGATTGAAGCGTGCCGACGAGGGTACGCGGTACGTGTTCATGGGTGATTTCAATGCGACGATGGATCATGCGTCGATGCGTGAGTTTTTGGGCACGCGGTTCCATGACGCCGCCTACGGGTCGGGGCATGGGTTCGCGTTCACCGCTCCGGCGAATCTGTTTGCGGTGCCGACGCTGACCGCTGCCGATCATGTGGTGGTCGATAGCGATATGACGGCCGGTCAGGTGCAGGCGAAACGGGTCAGCGGTTCCGATCATGCCGCCCTGTTTGCCACCATCGATGTGGGTCGCTGATCGGTCGTGGCTCTTTTCGGCCTCTGTCCGCATACGGCTATGCTGACCTGTCCCTTGTGTGGCGATTTCCGTTCGGCCTGCGCATTGAGCTACGCCAATGGCTCTTGTGCGTTGCTGTTTGTGCACATCGTCCGTATTTCGCCACGCTGGATGACTCCTCGGTGCAGCCGGATCCATATGCCACCCGTATTTGGCTACGCAAATCCGCACAAGAAGAGAAGCAGGGGCTTCCGTATGATGCGTGAGACCGTAGGCTTGGCTGCTGAGCGTGAAGCGAAGAACCCAGTGGGTTCTTCGTAGGCGAGGTGAGCGGCTGTGCCGCGAAGGCCGCGCAGCGGCGCCTTGAGTGTGTCGAACGCATCATGCGGAAGCCCGCCGTATCGCCTGCGTCGGGAGAGCTGATTACACAAGCTCAGTCATATTAGGTTGCACAAGCGAAAATACGCCGTTCAGTCCAGGTTCGACTGCGTGCCAGCGGTGTCGGCTGTGGCAGCCTGGGCGTTCTGCGCCGCGTCGAGCTTGGCGCGTACCTCGTTGAGCAGTGTCTGTGCGCGCTGGGCCAGTGCCTCGCCGACCTCCCATTGGCGCATGGACTGGTCGAGGTTCAATCCTCCTGCCTCCAGCGCCTGCACGGCTTCGATAAGCTTGTCTCGCGCCTCTTCGTAGGGCATCTGCGCGATGGCCTTGCGCTCGTCGTCGGTGAGTGTGGATGCTGCGGTGTTCTGGTCTGCCATGGTTTCGTTCCTTTATGGTTGCGTCGGCTGCGCCGAGTGTTTGTGTTGTGTCTGTTACGGAGGTGCGGGTGGATGCTATTCGACGCTGTCCACGGTGGCGGTGACGATGCCCTTCTTCAGGGTGAGCGTGAGCCTGCTGCCGGGCGAGGTGCGTTGCGCATCGTCCAGAACACGCCCGTCCGCATCCTGTACGACGGCGTATCCGCGATTCAGCGTGGATTGCGGACTGAGCGCGGTGAGCGAGGCGTGCGCCTTCTCAATGGTGAGCGAGGCGTCGTCGATGATGCGGCGCATGCCGATATCCATGCGACTGCGCGCATCGTCGATCAGACGCTGATGCGGCTCGAGCATGGTGAGCGGCTGCGTCAGGCTCGGACGGTTCGCGTAGCCTTCGATGAGTTTGAGTTCGGCGTCCACACGCCCGGAGATGCGCATGCGCATCTGGCGGATGGCGTTGTCGATGAGCTGGCATTGCTCGCGGATGTCGGGCACCACCTTTTTGGCGGCGTCGGTCGGTGTGGATGCGCGCAGGTCGGCTGCAAGGTCGATGAGCGTCCAGTCGTCCTCGTGCCCGATGGCCGAGACGAGCGGCGTATTGCAGGCTGCCGCGGCACGCACCACGCCTTCGTCGGAGAATCCTACGAGGTCTTCGAAGGCGCCTCCGCCGCGCGCCACGATGATGACGTCCACATCGGGGTCGGCGTCCAGTTGGCGAATCGCGGCGATGATGTCGGGCGGGCATTGCGCGCCCTGTACGTGCGCGTGGAGCACTGTGAAGCGTACCGCCGGCCATCGCAGGTTCACGTTGGTGATCACATCGCCTTCCGCACGCGCCTGCGGCGCGCAGATCAGGCCGATGCACCGGGGGAATTCCGGCAGTGGTTTTTTGCGGTCGGCGTCGAACAGGCCTTCGCCCTTGAGCTTCTTGCGCAGCTCATCGATCTGCTCTTTGAGCCCGCCTGCGCCGATTTTGCGGATATCGTCGCCGATGAAGCTCAATCTGGTTTGCTTGACCCAGATGTCGGCGCGTCCGTGGATGACCACGCGGTCGCCTTGGCGGAACTGCGAGGCCGCTGCGGCGAAGGCGCGCCAGCCGGATACGGAGATGGCGATGTCTTCGAAATCGTCTCGTACCGTGAGGTAGGCGGATCCTGCGCGTCTGGTGTTGATTTCGGTGATCTGGCCGCAGATCCATGCCGCCGGCCATTTCTCCACGGCGGTGTGGAATTTCTGGCTCAGCACGCTTACCGGCCAGGGGTTTTCCGCAGTGGTTTCGCGTGCCAGTCGTGGCAGTTGGTCGAACGAACGGGGTATCGGTGCGCCGGTCATGTTCGGGTCTTGGTTCATGGGAACCACTATAGATGCGGGGTCGAATCGTCCTGCGATTTCGCTGGCTGCAATTGGGACCGTCGACTGCCTTTTCGGGGTGTACCGCGTGTCGCGTTCTGCCGCCTTGCGTCGGGGTCGATCGGGCGGCTGCCGCGGGTGGATTGTTACGTTAATCACACAATCTTCTTTTTGGCGGTATTATGCCGAAAAACACTAGCCCTAGTGTTTATCCGGCGTGCCGGAACTATATGTAGGGGTACAGTACATGAGGCAATACAAACGAGACGCTAAGATGCAAGGCGTGAAAGGGCGCATAGGCGCCCGGGAAAAGGCAGGAAGATGACGATGGAAACAACCGGCACGACAACCGTTACACCCTCTACCAGCACGGTGCAGGTGGAGAAGCGTGATGGTCGTATCGTGGATTTCGATCCGATCAACATCATTGCCGCCGTAAAGTCCGCATTCGCCGATCTCGATAAGGAGGTCGGCCCGGAAGAGGAGGCTCTGATCCGTGATCTTGCCAATCAGGTCGAAGGCGAGATCAAGGAACGGTATGCGGGACCGGCCAAGATCGAGGATATCCAGAACCTTGTCGAGCATGCGCTGATTGAGGATCACCTCTACGACGTGGCCCGAACCTACACCAACTACCGACTCGACAAGGATATCCAGCGTGCCAAGGCCACGGATGTGAACGAGGCCGTCGCCCGCTTCATCAACAACGATCCGACGCTGATTCATGAGAACGCCAATAAGGATTCCAACGTGTACGCCACGCAGCGCGATCTGCTGGCGGGCGCGGTCAGCAAGGCCGCGGCGCTCAACATGCTCCCGCAGGTGGTGGCCAACGCGCACATGAAAGGCGACATCCACTTCCACGACGCCGACTATTCGCCGTTCACCGCGCAGTCCAACTGCTCGCTGCCGAACTTCTGGGACATGTTGGCCAACGGCTTCACCCTGGGCAACGCCCCGATGGCGTCTCCGAAGTCCATCGCCATCGCGGCCACGCAGATCACGCAGATCATGAAGGATGTGGCTTCCAGCCAGTACGGCGGCCAGACCGCGAACCGCGCCGACGAGCATCTTGCCCGGTATGCGAAGAAGGATTACGAGAAGTTCCTCGAAGAGGCCCGTGAGAACATCCCTGACGGCATGCCGGTCGAATTCGCCCGCCGTCAGGTGGAGAACGCCAAGCGCAACGAGCCGAGCAAACTGCATTTCGGCTCCCGTGAACCGCTGCCCATGGATACGCCGTTCCACACCGATGTCGACGAGTTGGAGCAGGAGCGTGAGATCCTGGCTAAGATCCGCACCCGCAAGGCCATCTATGACGCCATGCAGACCATGGAATACCAGATCAACTCCAATCGTGTGTCCAACGGCCAGACCCCGTTCGTCACGGTCGGCTTCGGTCTTGGCACCGATTGGTTCGCCCGCGAGATCCAGCGTGCGATTCTGCTGAATCGTATTCGTGGCCTCGGCAAGGACCACCATACCGCGATCTTCCCGAAGCTTGTGTTCACCATCAAGCATGGGGTGAACTGCGAGCCGGAGGATCCGAACTACGACCTCAAGCAGCTCGCCCTGGAATGCGCCACCAAGCGTATGTACCCGGATGTGGTGTTCTACGAGAACATTGTCAAGATCACCGGTTCCTTCAAGGCGCCGATGGGCTGCCGTTCCTTCCTGCAGGGCTGGGTCAACCCCGAGACCGGCAAGGACGAGGAGGACGGGCGTATGAATCTTGGCGTGGTTTCCGTCAATGTTCCGCGTATCGCCTTGGAATCCCACGGCGATAAGGACCGCTTCTGGAAGCTGCTCAACGAGCGTATGGAGGTCGCCCATCAGGCGTTGCAGTTCCGTATCATGCGGTGCAAGCAGGCGACCCCGGTGAACGCTCCTACGCTGTTCCGTTACGGTGCGTTCGGGCGTCTGGGCGCCAACGACAATGTCGATGTGCTGTTCAAGAACGAACGTGCCACCGTATCGTTGGGCTATATCGGCCTGGCCGAGGCGACCGCCGTGTTCTATGGCAAGGATTGGATCCGCGACCATGGCTGGGATCCGGAAGGCAAGGAGTTCGCGCTGTCCATCGTCAAGCGCATGAACGAGCTGTGCAAGCAGTGGAGCAAGGCGGAGGGCTACCACTATTCGGTGTATTCCACGCCTGCCGAGTCGCTGACCGATCGTTTCAACCGTATGGATCGTGAGAAGTTCGGCAGGGTCGATGGCGTGACCGACCACGACTTCTACACCAATTCCTTCCACTATCCGGTGTGGCTGCAGCCCACGCCGATGGAGAAGCTCACGTACGAGAAGGACTTCCCGTACTATGCGTCCGGCGGTTTCATCAACTACTGCGAATATCCGTGCCTGCAGGACAACCCGAAGGCATTGGAGGCCGTGTGGGATTACGCCTACAACATCGGCATCGGCTATCTTGGCACCAACACGCCGATCGACCACTGCTTCGTATGCGGCTTCCAGGGCGATTTCGAGCCGACCGACGAGGGGTTCAAGTGCCCGGAGTGCGGTAACTCCGATCCCGACAAGTGCAATGTGACCAAGCGTACGTGCGGCTACCTGGGCAACCCGGTGCAGCGTCCGATGGTGCATGGCCGTCATGAGGAGATCGCGCATCGTGTGAAGCATATGAGCGGCGAGACCGGTCATGTGACGCTGAGCGACGGTTCCGAACACGAATGGTTCGAGGAAACCAAATAGGATGACGCGTCCTGCCGGCCTGCGGCTTGGTATGGATGTGTGACGACGTGATATGAGGGCGTCCGGCTGACAGGGTTGCCGGTCGCCCTCAACGTTGTTGTCGGAAAAGCGGCGGCGGCTGCGCTGCGAACATGATGATGGGAGTGCACATGGAGGATTTTCGCAAGGTCAGAACCGAGCCCAGACGTCATGATTTCGCCGTCGGCGAGACGGGGCGCGGGCCATCCATACCGTCGCGTGGGCTGGCCAACGATCCGCGTGCGGGGCAGTGGGACGGCAGGCGCATGTCCAAACGCATGATCGCCGACTATAAGACCTTCATCGTCACCGATGGCGAAGGCGTGCGCAACTCCCTATATGTGTCCGGTTGCCCGTTCCATTGCGTCGAATGCTTCAATGCTTCGATCTGGGATTTTCAGGCCGGCCATGAGTATACACAGCGCCTGGAAGACAAGATCATCGACGATCTGCGTGCGCCGTGGGTGCAGGGCATCACGTTTCTCGGCGGCGAGCCGATGCTTGCCACGCCGGTGCTGATTCCGCTGGCCAGGAGGATCCGTCGTGAATTCGGCCATGACAAGGATATCTGGAGCTGGACCGGGTACACGTGGGAGGAGCTGATGCGCGAGGGGGAGACGCCCGATAAGCGCGAGCTGCTGGAGCTTCTCGACATTCTGGTGGATGGCCGGTATCTGAAGGATCAGCATGATTCCCTGCTGCAGTTCCGCGGGTCGCGCAATCAGCGCATTCTTGACGTGCCGAAGTCGCTTGCCGCGGGCAAGCCGGTGATCTGGGCGAAGCTGCACGATCAGGAACGGCAGGTGTCGGAGATCTACCGTAAGGATCGCGACGCCGGCGAGGGCGCTCAGGCATCCTGATCGTGTTGAGGCGCCGAGCTAGTCGGAATCATCGTTCCTGGTTGCGTTCGGTCGGCCAGATCCAAGGCGCAACGCGCGGCGGGGCATCGGCATTGGCCTGCACGGCTATCGCCGGGAATCTCGGCCCGTAGGGCTTGCGCCGATGCCCGTCATTATTGCGTTATTGATTGGCAGCCTGGCTTTCAAGCCACTGTTTGGCTGCGCTAATCGCCTGTTCCAGGGTGCTTTTGGCCGTCTCATAGGCGTGCGAGTCCATGATGGTCTGGTCATTGGCAAGATTCTGCGCGGCTTTCAGTCCTGTGCTCAACGCGTTGCTCGCCAGCTGTTTGAGGGTATTGTTCAGTTCGCTGTTGTTCAACTGGTCGAGCAGTGTGCGTGCGGAATCGATGGTGCTTTGCAGCTCCTTCCTGCTCTGTTCCAGTGCGCTGTCGGTTCCGTCGCCGGTGCTTCCGCTGCCGGTGTCCTTTTTGCCTGTGGAGGATCCGCCGTCGGCGTCTTGCTGTGACGAGGAGCTGCCGTCGGCGTCTTGCCGTGACGAGGAGCCGCCTGTGGCGAGTTTCGAAGCATCCTTTTTGAGGCTGTCGATGGATGTGCGCAACGAGTCGGTGGCGCTGGCAACGGTGTCTTTGACCAGGTTGAGCTGGGTGATCGTCGCGTTTGCGGCGCAGCCTTCGGCGCTTACCGTTTGTTCGGCGCTGCTCGATGCGTCGGCGGCGGCATCGAGAATATCGCTTACGCCAAGCATGTTGCGCAGCAGCTGTTGGATTTGTGACGAGGATCCGCCGGTGTCGAGCAGTTCCTTGCGTACCTGGGTGAATTCGCTGACTGCGTTGCGGCAGTCGGACAGCGCCTGCTCGTGCCTGCTGTGGTAGACGTAGGCGCCAACCAAGCTGGCGACAATGGTTATAACCGCGATAACGGCTATGATGATCGACCAGTGCCTGCGTTTTGCAGGAACCGGTGCAGGGGCGTTCTGCTGAGGTTGGGGAGAATATGATGCGGGCTGATATTGCGCGTTCTGATATTGCGGCTCGCCGTACTGTGGGTATTGAGATTGCTGGGTGTATTGAGATTGCTGGGAGTGCTGCGGCAGTGGCTGGGTGTCCGCAGTGGTCTGCTGGCCGGTCTGCGCCGGAGAGGCGGGCACGGCGATCGGCTGGGTCTTCTGCTCGTCCATAGAATCATGTCTCCTTACCTGTGGCGGCTCGATGGGCCGCATGTCGCCGATACGACGATTGTGCCACCATCACGGTGGTTGTGGCTGCCTCCTTGCGATGAATGCGGTGAAAGTCCACATTTTCATGTGATCGGGCCGGTCCCGCCGGCATACGCATGGTGCGATTGCGCTTGCGGCAATGATGCCACGGGAAGCGGTATATGGAATATCACGGTAGGCTCGAATCATGCATATGAACGATCAGGAATTCGAAGCCGCCATCGAAGAGGCATTGGCGGCGATTCCCGCCCGATTCACCGAGGCGCTGAGCAATATCGGCATATCGTGGGATTATGAGCCCACGGCGGCGGAGCTCGGCAGCCTGCATTGCTCCGAAGGCGAATTGCTTGGCCTGTACACCGGCGTTCCGATCACCCAGCGAACCACGTCATATAGCGGCGTCATGCCCGACATGATCACCATCTACAAAGGGCCGCATGAGCGCATATGCGATACGCGGCGGAACATGGTCGAACAGATCGAGAAAACCGTCATCCACGAGATCGGCCATTATTTCGGCTTCGACGACGATTACCTCCACATGCACGGCTATTAAGTGCTTGTGTTCGGAGGCGAAGACGATACATGCCGTGTGTCGTATCCCTACCATTGGCCGGGGTATGGCGAAACCCTTATAGGTCAAAAGGTAACGACAACGTGCAGACGGTATTCCGTGAGCAAAATCACTTGACATAAAAAGCGTTAGGTGAGTGGTCGGACTAAGCTAGTTCTCCAGCAAGTCGGCGTTACCGCCACCGGTACCTGAGTATCCGGCCGGATATGTGAAGGGCATAAAAGGCGGCATGAAGCCGAAACCCGAGTTGTAGAGGAATACATGGCTGATACCGCACCTATCGTGAGCACACTGCAGTCCGCGAATCCTGATGCGAAACCGTTACGCGTGGGACTGGATATCGGCTCAACCACCGTCAAGGCCGTGGTGCTCGACCAGGCCGATTCGCTGTCTCAAACGCTATTCTCCGACTACCGCCGTCATCACGCCAACGTTCGTGCCACCGTGGCCGGACTGCTGGCCGACATCCGAGGCATGCTTGAGAAAAGCGGGCGCGGCGACGAGCCGATTCGTCTGGCCATCACCGGCTCCGGCGGTCTGGCGCTCGCCGACAGCCTCCACGTGCCGTTCGTGCAGGAGGTCATCGCCGAAACCGAGGCGATCGACAAGGAATATCCGCAGGCCGATGTCATTATCGAACTTGGTGGCGAAGACGCCAAGATCACCTATTTGAAGCCCACGCCCGAACAGCGTATGAACGGTTCATGCGCAGGCGGTACCGGCGCGTTCATCGATCAGATGTCCACTCTGCTTGACACCGATCCGTCCGGTCTGAACGAGATGGCGAAGGATTACGAGAACCTGTATCCGATCGCCTCGCGCTGCGGCGTGTTCGCCAAAACCGATCTACAGCCGCTGATCAACGATGGTGCGGCAAAGCCCGATCTGGCAGCCTCCATCTTCACCGCAGTCGCCACACAGACCATTGCTGGTCTCGCCTCCGGCCGTCCGATCCACGGCACCGTCATCTTCCTTGGCGGCCCGCTGTTCTTCATGTCCGAACTTCGCGCGGCGTTCAAGCGTGCGCTCGACGGCAAGGTGGACGAGTTCATCGTCCCCACCGACGCCCACCTGTATGTGGCCTATGGCGCGGCATTGCAGGCAGAGCAGAACACCGACGACGAAGGCAACCATTTCGAGGCCAAACCGTTGGGCGATTTCCTCTCCCGTTTGGAGGAACTGGAGAACCTGCCGTCCAACACGCCCACCATGCCGCCACTGTTCCCCACCGAGGAGGACCGCAAGGCGTTCAACGAGCGTCATCACCGCGAACACGTGCATATCGGCAACCTCGATGGCGCCACGGGTCCGCATTTCCTGGGCATCGACGCAGGGTCGACCACCATCAAGGCAACCCTGGTGAACGATGACCGTGAGATCGTATGGTCCAGTTATGCCAACAACGAAGGCAGCCCGCTGACCGCCGCCATCACCATCGCCAAGAAGATCCAGGCCGCATTGCCAGCCGGAGCGTGGATCGCACGTTCCTGCGCCACCGGGTACGGTGAAGGACTTATCGCCACGGGTCTGCATCTTGACGAGGGCGTGGTCGAAACCATGGCCCACTACCGTGGCGCCGAAATGGTCAGCCCCGGCGTCACCGCCGTCATCGACATCGGCGGCCAGGACATGAAGTATCTTGCCATCACCGACGGCGTGATCGATTCCATCGCGGTGAACGAGGCATGCTCCTCCGGCTGCGGCTCCTTCCTGCAGACCTTCGCCATGTCGATGGGACTGAGCATCGAGGAATTCACCCAGAAGGCGCTCGCCTCCACGCATCCGGTCGACCTGGGTTCGCGCTGCACCGTGTTCATGAACTCGTCGGTCAAGCAGGCGCAGAAGGAAGGCGCCAGCATCGAAGACATCGCCGCGGGCCTGTGCTATTCGGTGGTGCGCAACGCGCTGTACAAGGTCATCAAACTGCGTGATTCCGGCGAGCTTGGCGACACCGTGGTCGTGCAGGGCGGCACGTTCCTGAACGATGCCGTGCTGCGCGCATTCGAACTGCTGACCGAACGCCAGGTGACCCGTCCGAACATCGCCGGCCTGATGGGTGCATATGGCGCGGCCCTCACCGCGCGCATGCATTACGTGGATGTGGCGGACGAAACGGATTCGCTGGTCGCGGCAGACGGCAGCGCATTGAAGGATGATGCGGAGCGGAACGCGCAGGACGACGAGCATACCGTCGTCATCGATGGCGTAAAGCACGCCGCCAGCTCCATCCTGACCGGCGACGCGCTCGACGCGCTCACCATGACCACCGAGCGCGACGTGTGCAAGCTGTGCCAGAACCATTGCAAGCTCACCATCACCACCTTCGCCGACGGCGCCCGTTATGTGACCGGCAACCGTTGCGAACGCGGCGGCGACGCCAAGCGCAAGCGTTCCGACAGGCCGAATCTGTACGACTACAAGTACAAGCGTTGCTTCGCCTACCGCCGTTTGACCGACAAGAAGGCCACGCGCGGCGAGATCGGCATTCCGCGTGCGCTCAACATGTACGAGAACTATCCGTTCTGGTTCACGCTGCTCACCTCACTGGGCTTCAAGGTCGTGATTTCGGGCCGCAGCTCGCATGAACTGTTCGAGACGGGCATCGAATCGATCGCCTCCGAGAACATCTGCTACCCGGCCAAGCTGGTGCACGGCCATATCAAGTGGCTGCTCAACAAGGGCATCAAAACCATCTTCTACCCGTGCGTAAGCTACGAGGAGAATCTTGTGCCCAACACCGACAACCACTACAACTGCCCGGTCGTGGCGAACTACCCGGTGGTCATCGGCGCGAACATGCCCGAACTGCGTGAGGAGGGCGTGCACTACATGCGCCCCTATTTCAATCTCGCCAATCATGAGCTGATGATCGACCGTATCGTCGAGGAGTTCGCATGGGCCAACGTGACCCGTGAGGAAGTCGAAACAGCGGTCAAGGCCGCATACGCCGAAGACAAGGTGTTCAAGCATGATGTGCAGCAGGAGGGTCTGCGCGCACTGGCGTACATGAAGGAACACGACTGCCGGGGCATCGTGCTTGCCGGGCGCCCGTACCATGTCGATCCGGAAATCAACCACGGCATCCCCGAAACCATCTGCTCGCTGGGTATGGTGGTCCTGTCCGAGGACTCCATCTGCGAGTTGCAGCCTGGGGAGAAGCTCAGCCTTAGCGAATTCCTGGCCGACGGCGACAACGATCCGCGCGCGAAGAACGCCGATGGCTTCCGGCATGTCGGCGACCGCAAGGTCACCAAGATGCCGTTGCGCGTCACCAACCAGTGGGCCTACCATTCCCGTCTGTACGCGGCGGCCAACTTCGTGGCCTCCTATCCGGGGTTGGAACTCGTGCAGCTCAACTCCTTCGGCTGCGGTCTCGACGCCATCACCACCGACCAGGTATCGGAGATTCTGGCGGACAAGGCCGACGTGTACACCATGCTGAAAATCGACGAGGTCTCGAACCTGGGTGCGGCGAAGATCCGTCTGCGCTCGCTCAAGGCCGCCGTCGAAGAGCGTGAGCGCAATCATAGGCGTGCGTTGCCGGCCGCTATGCCGGGCAAACTCGACCAGCCTGTCGACGATGCCGCAGTCGCCGAGGCCAAGGCGAAGCTTGAAGAGGCGAAGTCCCAGCTTGCCGCCGCCGAAGCCCAACTCAAGTCCGCAGAACGGCAGGCCGCGCCCAGGCAGGGTGAATTCCGCAGGACCGGTTCCGAAGCCCCCACTCCGGGCCGTCAGGTCATGCTCGACACGGTGATGAAGGCCAATCCGAAGCTCACCGAAGCCGTCAGGCAGGCTTCCCGGCGTGCCGCTGCGAACGGCAAGGGCTCGGGCGCTTCCGCGCATAATTCGGCCACCATGTCGAAGTATGCGAACCGCGTGCCTTTTGGCAAGGATATGAAGGATTACACCATCGTGGCTCCGCAGATGAGCCCGATTCACTTCTCCCTGGTGGAATCCGTCATCCGTTCCGGCGGCTACAAGTTCGACATTCTGGAACATGCCAGCCGTGAGGATGTGGAGACCGGTCTCAAATATGTGAACAACGACGCCTGCTATCCGGCCATCATGGTCATCGGCCAGCTGGTGGATGCGATTCTGGAAGGCAGGTACGATCCCGACCATACCGCGCTGGCCATCACACAGACCGGCGGCATGTGCCGTGCCACCAACTATTTCGGTCTGATTCGCAAGGCGTTGGTGGATGCCGGCTACCCGCAGATTCCGGTGATCGCCATTTCCACGCAGGGCATTGAGGACAATCCGGGCTTCAAGGCCACGCCCGCGTTGCTGCATCGTGTCATCAAGGCGCTGATCATCGGCGATCTGCTGATGAAATGCCTGTACCGCGTGCGCCCGTACGAGGTGACGCCCGGCAGCGCCAACAAGCTGTACAAGACATGGGACACGATCGTGCGCGAAACGCTTGAGCATCATGGTCATTCCAAGACGGCGAAACGGTTCATCGGCAAGGGCTACCTGCCGTATCCGACGCTCGTCAGGCAGATCGTGAAGTCCTTCGACGCGTTGCCGCTCAGGAACATTCCGCGTAAGGTGCGTGTCGGCGTGGTGGGCGAGATCCTGGTCAAGTATCAGCCGGACGCCAACAACCATGTGGTCGATGTGATCGAATCACAGGATTGCGAGGCCGTGGTGCCGGGCATCATGGAATTTATGACCACCCGCCCGTACATTTCCGATTGGAACGACCATTACCTGGGCATGGGCGGCAACAAGCTCGGCTACGCCGCGATGCGCAAGGGGCTCGACCTGTACAATGCGCCGGTGCGTAAGGCCATCGGTCTGGCGCACGGCAAGTTCTCGCAGGATCTGCCGATGCCGGAGCTGGTCAAGAAGGCCGGCGAGGTGACGTCGGTGGGCGTGCAGGCGGGCGAAGGTTGGCTGCTGACCGCCGAGATCCTCGAGCTCATCGAGTCGGGCTGCCCGAATGTGGTGTGCGCGCAGCCGTTCGCCTGCTTGCCGAACCATGTGACGGGCCGTGGCATGTTCGGCAAGATCCGCCGTCTGCACCCGGAAGCGAACATCGTGTCCATCGACTACGATCCGGGCGCTTCCGAGGCGAACCAGCTTAACCGCATCAAGCTGATGATCGCCGCCGCCAAGAAGATGCACAAGAAGCAGCAGGAGCAAGGCGGCGAATAGTTTCGCGCTGCATGACTCGTGACGAAAGCGGATAGCCGTATATGCCTATGGCTATCCGCTTATTGGTAGCATCTTGCCTGGGAAAAGACGGCTATGAGATTTCCATCGGGCAGTCGCCGGTCTGATGACGGGGCGAATCCAGGCAGTGCCCATCAGACCATCCATCATGCGATGTCCATTATATGGGAGTTTTTCATCCGCGAAATGGACTTGATACTTTGCGGCGGTAAGGTGCTTCCAACGCATACGGCATGGCGTATCATGCCCGTTTCCTGCAAAGGCGGGCAGAGACGTGCCTGCTGAGCAATACGAGATGCGTGTGAATCGGTACGGAAGGAAAGGTCTGATGAGCGAGCAGGACAAGCTGGATGAAGCGGTGGAGCATGCCGTCGAGGTGGCAGCCAATAAGTCCGCGGAGAAGGAGATCCGTGAACTGAGCGACTTCGAAAGTGCGATCGACGAGACGCTGGCCACGGGCTATCTGGATGACACCCTGACCGTCACGGATGCGGACGGCGTTGCCCAGGTGCTGCCGGTGTTGGATTCCGAACCGATCTCCCATCTGGTCAAGGGGCTGGAAGACGTCGGCGGGAGCGCGAACGTGTTCGTACACACCGCGGATGGCGTGGTGGCGCTCAGTGTGGTGGAACACAATCCGAACGCCGAAGAATAAGGCCAATAAGGCTTTCGCTCATATCGCGCCGAGGCTGTGGCGGTGGCGGCCTTGCTCATCCGGGCATGACGGCGATTTGCGTCGTGTAGCGCCCCTGCGGTTGCATGCCGCTTGCCATCAGTTTTTCATATAGCCAATTCGCGGATTTTCGGCACGCTTGGGGAATTCCGCGAATACCATGTAGCCCATGGTTACTCCCAGAATCAGTTATGCGCATCTGCTCGCCGAGCCGAACCCCAAGCATGTCGATAGTCTGTTGAAGTTCTTCGAGAAGGGGTGCTCCAAGCGGGGCACCGGCGGTTTCGGTGTGGAGATCGAGCATCTGCCGGTCCATAACGCCGATGACACCGCCGTCAGCTATTACGAGCCGAACGGTATCGAAACGCTGCTCAAACGCATCGCGCCGTATTATGACGACAGCAAGGAATATTGGGAGAACGGGCATCTGGTCGGCCTGGGGCGTAAAGGCTTGTCGGTGTCGCTGGAACCGGGCGGTCAGATCGAGACGTCCATTGGCGTGCTGCATGAGCCGCAGGAGCTCAACGCCTTGTACGGCGAATTCCGCAGTCAGGTCGATCCCATCGTCGAGGAGCTTGGCTTCAGGCTCGTGCATTACGGCTACCAGCCGAAGTCCAGTTTCGCCGACATTCCCGTCAACCCCAAGGATCGCTATGATGCCATGACCGATTATCTCGGCAGGGTGGGGGAGTTCGGGCCGTGCATGATGCGGTGCTCCGCCTCCACGCAGGTGAGCATCGACTATGTGGACGAGGCCGATTCCATTGCCAAGATGCGTGTCGGTACCGCCATCGGGCCGATTCTGGCGTGGTTCTTCCGCAACAGCCCGTATTTCGAGGGCAAGCTCAACACGTATCCGCTGCTGCGTCAGCGTATGTGGGATTTCCTTGACTTCCAGCGCACGAATGTCATCCCCGGTCTGTTCGATCCACGGTTCGGCTGGGAGGATTATGCGCGTGACGTGCTGTGCACGCCGCTCATGTTCGCCGACTTGACGCATACTCCCGAAGCGGTGGACACCGGTGCGACCGGCAAGGAGCTGCATCGTGTGGCCTTCCGTGAGAACGCGGGGGAGGTGTACCCCGATCGCGAGCTCAACGACTACGAGATCAACCACATCATCTCCACGCATTTCAATGAGGTACGCCTGAAGAACTTCATCGAACTGCGTCATTGGGATTCGCTGCCGGTTGAGCGTGCGGAGCGTTTGACGGAGATCATCGCCTCCCTGTTCTATGTGCCGGCCAATCGTATTCGCCTGGAAAGCTATTTCGACGGGCTGCGCGAGGAGGATGTATTCGAGGCCAAGGCCAATCTGCAGGCGCATGGGCGTGAGGCCGCACCGTATGGCCAGCCGCTTGACTTCTGGCGCGAGTTCCTGGGGCTTGAGGGGTTGCTCGACGATATTCCAGGAGATCCGAAGCACCCCGAAGTGTTCCAGGGCTGAGTCATCTGATCGATGCCCTTTCGTGGCGTTATCCAACCATGCCGTGACCATGGGCCGCTCGCGCAACATGTGGGCGCCGCACCTGGTTCGCGTGGAGCTACGATGGCGAAGCCTGGACCAGAATCGGCCCGGACTTCGACACCACCACCTTCTCCGACGAATACTGCAAATACGGCGAATTCACCGGCATCATGGTCGGCATCGCCGTCACCGACGCCGCACTGCACGAGAAGACAGCCGACTTCGACTTCCTCGACTACGAGGCGGACGAGACGAAGCCTGTGGACTGAGGTTCGGCCGACCACGCCGACATATGGTTGCGCATGGCGTAGAGGTTGCGCCTGACGTAGAAGGAATGCGCGGATGATTGCTATGGCGGTCATCCGCGCATCCGCATTACGGGGCGGGCTGGGCCTGTTGCTTTCCCTCACGATAGACTCGGGGGATATGAGCAAAGAAGAGCAGACGGCGAAGCGTGTTCGCAAGGCGCCGGAGGAACGCCGCAAGGAGGTCCTTGACGCCGCGGTCCGGCTGATCGGCGAGCGGGGATTCAACGGCATCTCCATGCAGGACGTGGCCGACGAGGTGGGCATCTCCAAGCAAGGCGTGCTGCGGTATGTGGGCAGCAAAGACAATATGCTGGCGATGGTGTACCGCGAATACTACAACGCCTCCGGCAACCCCGAGGATTTCCGCGCAAGCGGCATGCCCGGCAGCGGGCCGGGCGCGATGCTGTTCCCCGCATACCTGCGGTTTCTGGTGCAGTACAATTCCCAGCGGCGCATGTTGGTGCAGCTGTTCTCCATGCTGCAGGTCGAATCGTTCAACCCGCAGCATCCGTTGCATGAGGAATTCGCGCACAGGCAGGACTCGATCTGGGAATACTACTGCGGATTCGACTGGAAGATCCCGCCGCGATTCGGCTCATGGAAGGACATGCGCCCGCTGGTGCGCCGCTGCATGGAGATCATGGACGGCGTGCAATTGCGATGGTTGCGCGAACCGTCCATCGATCTGTGCGAGGAATGGGCCGACATCGAAGCGATGCTGTTCCCTTCGCCCGAATGGGACGGATACCGCTGACAAAGACCGGAGATTCGCGAAGACCCAAATAGCCGCGAATACGCCAAGGCGGGTGCGATTCATGTGAATCACACCCGCCTCGACTATTCGTTATGGAAGCCTGCGGCTCAGGCGACCGTGAACGTGGTGCGCCTGAGATCCTTGCGGCGGCTCGAATGGCCGATCAGCACCTCGAACTCGCCCGGCTCCACAATGCGCCTGGCATCCGGGTCGACGATCGTGCAATCCGCAACCGGAATGTCGAACGTGACGGTCCTGGTCTCACCCGGTTCCAGCTCCACACGTTGGAACGCCTTAAGCTCGCGGTCCGTCCAGCTGTACGAGGTCACGATGTCGCCGATATACGCCTGCACGACCTCGGTGCCCCTGCGCTCGCCGGTATTGGTGAGCGTGATCTCGGCATGCACGGTGTCCGTCTTGGTGAACGTGCCGGAATCCGGAACGTTGGTGATCGTCGGCTCGCCATATGCAAAAGTCGTGTAGCTCAGGCCCTCGCCGAAGGCGAATGCCGGGTCCTGCGTAAGATCAGCGTAACGGTTGCCGTGCTGGCCGCGGATTTGGTTGTAGTAGACCGGCAGCTGGCCTGCGTGGCGAGGGAAGGTGATCGGGAGCCTGCCGCTCGGGTTGGTCTTGCCCAGAATGATCTCCGCAAGGGCCTGTCCGCCCTTCATGCCGGGGTTCGGCGCCCACATGAACGCGGACGTGCCGTCGGCGGCGGATTCATCCACGATCACGCCATTGGTGCCGATCACGCATGCCGGCATTACCTGCGGCTTGGAACTCATGAGCACCACGACCAGCGGCTTGCCGGTTTCCTTGGCGACATTGGACAGCGCCTCAAGCAGCGCGTTCTGGCCGCCGAGCAATTCCAGGGTGGCGGTGGAGCAGGTCTCGCCGACCAGCTGCACCACATCGCCCACGACCGCGACCACCAGATCGGACTGACGGGCGTTTTCCACGGCCTCGTCCAGCAGTGCCTGATCGATCGCGGCGGAGACGCCGAGCTTCGGGCGAGGCTGGCCATCCGGGTAGAACTCGCCTTCCGGGTCATCCACCAGATCGAGGATATTCGCGCCACGCGAATACACGACCTCGCAGCCTTCAGGCGCGAGCTGCTTGAAGCCGTCGAGCACGGTGGTGATCATGTTGCGCGGTTGGCCGTCCGGTATCCAGTTGACCTGGCCGGAATTGCCTGCCCAATCGCCGAGCTGTTCCTGGGCGTCATCGGCCAGCGGGCCCACCACGGCAATACGCTTGCCGGAAGTCGCAGTGAACGGCAGGGATCCGTTATTCTTCAGCAGTGCGATGGATTCGCGGGCGATCTGCAGGTTGAGCTCCTGGTGCTCGCTGGAGCCGATAACTTCCTTCATACGCTGTTCGTCCGGCAGACGTGGGTCTTCGAACAGTCCCAGGCGGAACTTCAGTGCGAGAATGCGGGACACGGCCTCATCGATCAGCGATTCATCCAGCAGGCCGCGCTTGACGGCCTCGATGGCGCCCTCATAGAACTTCGGTGTAGTCATGATCAGATCGTTGCCTGCTTTGACCGCATCCGCGGCGGCCTGCACGTAATCGGCCTTGACCTTCTGCTCCCACACGGCGCGGCCGACGTTGTCCCAATCAGTGATGAGTGTGCCCTGGTAGTTCCAATCGCCACGTAGCTTGTCCGAGAGCAGCCACTTGTTGAAGGTGACGGGTACGCCGTCAATGGATTCGTAGCCGAGCATGAAGGTGCCGCACCCCTCCTTGGCCACGCGCTCGAACGGCGGCAGGAACCAGGATTCCAACTTGCGGTGGCTCAGATCGGCCTCGGATGCGTCGCGGCCTCCCTGGGTTTCGGAGTAGCCGGCGAAATGCTTGGCGCAGGCCAGAATCGCATCCTTGGCAAGTGGCTCGCCGGCCTTGGCGCCGCCTTGGTAGCCTTTGACGATGGCGGAGGCCATCTCGCCGATCAGATACGGGTCTTCGCCGAAGGTCTCGTCCACGCGGCCCCAGCGGGTGTCGCGGGCGATGCACAGTACGGGGGAGAACGTCCAATGCACACCGGTGGTGGATACCTCCTCGGCGGTGGCGCGGCCTGCGGCTTGCACCTTGGCAGGGTCGAAGCTTGTGGCCATGCCCAGCTGGGAGGGGAAGATGGTGGAGCCGGGCCAGAAGGAATAGCCGTGGATGCAATCGTCGCCGATGATCAGTGGGATGCCGAGGCGTGTCTTGGTATCCACGGTTTCGACCGCGCGGGGCAGATCGGCCGGGCTGGTATGCAGGATGGAGCCGACATACTTGTTGATGATGATGTCATCCAGATTGCCGTTTCGAGCGTCGAGCTGCATCATTTGGCCGACCTTCTCTTCGAGAGTCATACGGCCGAGTAGGTCGGCGATGCGTTCCTGGATGGGCAGGTCGGGATTCTTGTAGGGAAGATTGGTGTTGGCCATGGGTGCTCACTTTCTCCATTGAAGCGAATTGCCTTTAAATACCATTTGGTAGTTTAGACTATCGCATAGATCCTCGCAAGCCGCCACGCGGCGGTTTCGCATGCGGTGCGCAAAGGATATTCGGTCAGGCAATGACTCTCATAAAAGTCGGCTGCAACCTAAAACCAAAGGCGGTATTGGATGTGCGGTCTGATGCACATGCAATTTCGCGTAACTTTTCTTCCTTAAACATATGCGGAGCGATATATGCGGGGTAAACAGCCCGTAATTATGCGTCGTCAGATAAGGAGCATCGTGAGCATAGTCGGCAAACAGCAACATAACCGGGAAACGCGGTCAAAGCAGTCAAGCGGCACCATAGGCGAGGGCAGGCTCACCATCGTAGTGGTGGCGCTCGCATTGCTCACCTTCCTCGGCATTCTGTCAGAAACCTCACTCAACATCGCCTATTCCGCACTGATGGGTGAATTCTCCATCTCCGCCGACGTGGTGCAATGGCTCACCACCGGCTACCTGCTGCTGCTTTCCGTGGCGATTCCGACCTCGCCGTTCATGGTGCGCACATTCCCCACCAAAAGCCTGTTCGTCACTGCGGTGGCATTGTTCTCTGTCGGCACGGTGGTCGGCGCGCTCGCAGCGAACTTCCCGATGCTGCTTGCCGCGCGTCTTATCATGGCGCTCGGAACCGGCGTCTCATTGCCGTTGTTGACCAACATCATCCTCGACAAGGCCCCGTTCCACAAGCGCGGCATGATGCTTGGCCTGGTCAGTCTCGTCACCTGTGCGGCTCCGGCCATCGGCCCCGTGTTCGGCGGTCTGGTCATGGAATTCCTCAACTGGCATTGGATCTTCTACGCCATGATCCCGTTCCTCGTTGTTTCGTTCGTACTTGGTTGTGCCACGGTTCCCGATATCCGACATGGCGAGAAGGGATATCTGTCGGTGCCGTCGTTGGTGTTGGTGGCTGTGGGGCTGGCCGGCATCATCGTGGCGGTGAGCTTCTTCGCTCAGTGGAACGGCGATTGGCGATTCTGGACGGTGCTTGTTGGTGCGGTGCTGGTGCTGGCCGTGTTTGCCGCAGTGCAGTTGCGTATGGCACATCCGTTGATTGAAGTGCGCACATTCGCATACCCTGGTTTTACGCTCGGCATGGTGATTCTGCTCATGTCGTCCGGCGGTGTGCTTGGTGTGAACTTCCTGCTGCCGATTCTGCTGCAGCGTGGTCTGGGGCATACCAGCATGATCGCGGCGTTGATTCTGCTGCCTGGCGCTGTGGTTGGCGCGATTTCCGCACCGTTGATTGGCGGTGCGTTGAAGGCGCATTTCCCGCCGAAATTCATTGCCTGCGGTTTTGTGGGCGTGGCCATAATGGATGTCGCGATGATGCTTGGCAGCGCCCATGAATGGTCGGTTGCCGTTGCCTACGCGCTGTTCATGGCCGCATCCGGATTCGTGCTCGTGCCCGACCAGACCCATGCGCTGAACCAGTTGCCGGCCGAAATGAACGCCGACGGCTCCGCGGTGATGAACACCGTGCAGCAGCTTGCCGGGGCGGTCGGCACTGCGGTCGCCTCCACGCTGATCGCCGAGTTCGCCGGTGCGAACGCCGCCTCCGGAATGAGCCAGTCGGCGTCCTATGTGGCGGGATTCTCCACCAGCATGTGGGTGTTTTTCGGCATGGCCGTGGTTGGTGAGATTCTTGCCCTGCTCATGTTCCGCTTCTCCAAACGTGCGGTATGAATTGTGTGATGTCGCTTGGGTGGTGACTGGCTGATGTGCCGGTCATCCGCTCAAGTTTTTGATATTTTTGATATTTTTGATATTTTTGATATTGGCGATATCGGTTGGCGATAGTGGGGAAGGGCAATGCTGCACATAACGCAACGAAAGATGAATCCTTTTAAACCGACTGCCGGTGGTGAACCGCCATTATTGATCGGGCGCGAAAGAGTCGTCCGTGATTTCGACAAGGGGCTGGATAACGGTGTAGGCGCTCCAGGCCGAATTATGCTGATTACGGGCGCAAGGGGGACGGGAAAAACGGTGATGCTGACCGTTCTCGGAGATAAGGCCCGTGCGCATAAGTGGGATGTGATTGAAGAAACCGCGTCTGATGGCTTGTGCGAACGTTTGGTGAGTGAATTATGCTCTAAGGATTCGTTGATCGACAAATTAACATTTGCCCCATCCATCACCATTGCCGGGGCGAGCGTATCGCTTGGGGAAGCTGAATTGTCTCCGAAGCGTATGCCTGAAACACTTCGAAAAGCGATGTCTGCGCGGCTTGACGCTTTGGAGAAGCGCGATGCAGGACTCATGATTTCCATCGACGAGACCCAGGCTGCAAGCCGTGCCGATCTGATTGCGATCGCAACCGCGATCCAGCATCAGATTCGAGAAAAACGCAATGTGTCGATTGTGTTTGCCGGACTGCCACAGATGATTTCCGATTTGTTTGATGATGAGGTGATTACGTTTTTAAGGCGTGCTCGTACGAATGTGCTTGCGAATGTGCCGATTGATGAGGTCAAAGAGTCGTTCGCGCAGACTTTCGAGGATTCCGGAATGTCTTTGGATACCAGCCTGGTGGAAAAAGCCGCAGTGGCGACTGCCGGATACCCGTATATGATTCAGCTGGTCGGCTACTATATCTGGGATGCCGCTGATGCGCGAGAATCCACGGTGATTTCCAAAGAAGATGTAAATGAGGGCATTCGTGAAGCTCGTGTCGATTTGGACAATGCGGTCTGCGTTCCTGAATTGCACGGGCTGTCAAAGAACGATAAGGCGTATTTGGAGGCGATGGCGGTTTCCGATGGTCCAAGTGGGACCAGTGAAGTTGCCAAACGAATGGGGCGGAGCGCGAAGTATGCGGCCACGTATCGTAAGCGATTGCTGGACGCCTATGTTATTCGGCAGACCGATCGCGGCGAGGTTGATTTCGCGGTTCCGTTTTTGAGGGAATACTTGCGTGGGCATATGCAAAAAGGTTAGTTGGAGCGGTGTTTTTCGGCATGGCCGTGGTTGGTGAGATTCTTGCCCTGCTTATGTTCCGCTTCTCCAAACGTGCGGCGTAGCAGAGTATGGCTGGTATGGGGCGTGTTGCCGGTAGCATGGCATGAACTGTAGTGTTGTGATGACACTGGTTACGAGACGAAGGAGCCCCATGAAAGTCGCAAGTGGCAATGTGCTGTGGCAGCAGCGTAAGCGCAATTGGTGCCGTACACCGTTCACCTTCACCGTGTACACGCTGGCCGATAAGGAATTGAGCGTTAAAACGGGCGTGCTGAACGAGAAGTTCAATCTGGTCAAACTGTTCCGCATCGTCGATATCAGCGTGGAGCGCACGTTCCTGCAGCGTCTGTTCGGCATGAGCACGCTGGTTCTGGACACGCGCGACCAATCGTCCGGCAATGGTGTGGTGGTGCTGAAGAATATCGTGCACGGCTTCGAGGTGCGTCAGATGCTGCAGGATGCCGTGGACGCCTCCCGCAGCGAGAACGGCATGACGGCCCGTGAATTCATCGGCGGTCCTGCCGGCTCTGGCCTGGAAGGACCGGGCTTTGACAGCGGCTTCGATGATTTCGATGCGGAAAACTACGCAGGAGTTCAGTGAAGGAGTGATTGAGCAGGATTCAAGAAAAGTCAGTTCTTCTGTTCTGCTGATAAACGTCATGTATAAAATCGTGATTTGTCAAATCGTAATTTGATAAATCACGATTCTATTGTTGTACACCGATGCCCCCATGCTTACGCCATGCTGCGAAGCAGGCTGGCGATTGAAGCGCAGGTACTTTTCACGTTGCGCTTCGTACCGGCGAGCAGTTCCGGCAAACTGGCCGATCCGGGTGCGATGCCGAAGGTCGCGACGATGCCGGCTTCACGCAAAGCGGCCATGGTCTGTGGGTCCCGTGCCACTTTGCCTCCGATGGCAATGGCCGGCTTGCCCTGCGATTGCGCCAATCGTGCGATACCACTGGGCACCTTGCCATATGGCGTCTGGTTGTCGATGGCGCCTTCGCCGGTGATGACCACGTCGGCCCACGCGCATGCCTCGCGCGCATGCAACAAGTCCAGTACCAGTTCGATGCCGGGGCGCATGCTCGCATTGAATAGTCCAAGCATGCCGCCGCCGGTGCCGCCCGCCGCACCCGATCCGGGCTGGCTGGCGATGTTACGGCCATTGAGGGCTTCGATGGCATTGGCGAGCTTGCTCAGACCCGAGTCAAGTAGTGCGACCTGCTGCGCGTCCGCGCCTTTCTGCGGCGCAAACACCGCAGCCGCGCCGTTCGGCCCGGTCAGTGGATTGGTGACGTCGCATGCCAGAATGATGGGGACATTGCGCACTTCGTTGGGAACGTCGGTGCCGTCTATACGGGCGAGCCGATGCAGTGCACCGCCGCCGAGCGGCAATTCGCAATCGCGGTCGTCAAGAAAACGGTATCCGAGCGCCCGGGCCAGGCCGGTGCCGCCGTCCGTGGTGGCGCTGCCTCCCAAACCAAGCACAATACGCGTTGCGCCGGCATCGATCGCGTCATGGATCAATTCTCCGGTGCCATAGGTGGATGCCGCCAACGGGTCGCGGTCGGCGGGGGAGACGTGTTCGATTCCGCTTGCCGCAGCCAACTCGACTACTGCGGTGCGTATGCTTGTCTTGCCGTCGGTCTCCATGTGGCTTCCCCCACCCAGGAATCCGTATTGCGCGCAGATCGGCCGTCCCAATGCGTCGTGCACGTGTGCCGGTTTCAGTTCGCCCCCAGTGGCCCGGACCAGTGCAGTGGTCAATCCCTCGCCGCCGTCGGACAGCGGCATCATACGGCATTCGGCATCCGGGTCGCCTGCCAGCACTCCGCGTCGCATCGCTTCCGCCACGGCCTGCGCCGATGCGGCCTCTTTGAACGAATCCGGCGCCAACAGGTATTTCATGGCTTTCCTCCAGTCGTTGTCGATATGCCGACCAGTCCATCGTATAGCCGTGATGGGCGGCCTGGTTCGCGGCAAGGCGATTTTCGCGGTGCAACGCGCATGAGAGCGATAACAGCGATACGATGATGATGTGAAGCAACCGCGGCACAACAGTGCGAAGGAGAATTGTTATGACTTGCAATACAGGGCGTCTGGCAGGCAAGGTGGTTCGACCCGAGGCATCGGCTATGCGATTGTGAAGCGTTTCGTCGAAGAGGGTGCCACCGTGTATATGGCGGCGCGCAACGCGGAACGTGCGCAGGCGAAGATCGACGAGCTTGCCGCCGCCAATCTGCCGGGAACGGCGAAGTTCGTGTACAACGATGCCTCCAAGGATGAGACCTATGTGTCCGCTGTGGAACAGGTCGTGGCCAATGAGGGCTGCATCGACGTGCTCGTCAATAATTTGGCACGTCCAATCCCGCCAAGGATCTCGACATCGAGCACACCGACCCGCAGGAGTTCATCGACACGGTGGATATCAACCTCAAGTCCGTGTTCATTACGTCGCAGGCAGCGCTGAAATATATGGCGGAGCGTAAATCCGGCAGCATCATCAACATCTCCTCGATTGGCGGCGCCGTGCCGGATATTTCGCAGATCGGCTATGGCGCATCCAAGGCGGCCATCAACTATCTGACCAAGCTTATCGCCGTGCATGAGGCGCGTAAGAACATCCGTTGCAATGCGGTGCTTCCTGGTATGACCGCCACCGATGCCGTACAGAACGCGCTGAATGACGAATTCCGTGAGTTCTTCCTGCATCACACGCCGATCCGCCGTATGGCCACGCCGGAGGAGATCGCGAACGCGGTGCTGTATTTTGCCTCCGACGAATCGCAGTTCACCACCGGTCAGATTCTTGAGGTGTGCGGCGGCTTCGGCCTGGCCACGCCGGTGTTCGGCGATCTGCAGGACAAGTCGCGCGCCGCAGCCTGATCTGCGATTTCTGCCACGTCCCGATTCTTCCAGTGGCTGGATGATTTGTTCTTCTGGGTGGTCTTTCAGTGTCCGGATTCTTCCAGTGGCTGGGAAATCTGGATGTTGGGAGGTCTTCTAGAGTCCGGATTCCTCCAGTGGCTGGGAAATCCGGATGTTGGGAGGTCTTCTAGAGTCCGGATTCCTCCAGTGGCTGGGAAATCCGGATGTTGGGAGGTCTTCTAGAGTCCGGATTCCTCCAGTCACTGGGGAAATTCTTCCAGTCACTGGAAGAATCAGGCGCTAGCGGCAGCCTTCCCACTGCGGCAGTGGGAAGAGAACATCCTCGCATCGCGCCCACATGGCATTGAGGTCCTGCCCGGGCTTGCGCAGCCAGCGCAGCTGAATGCCGTCCATCATGGCGAATCCGGCGCGGAGCATCTGTTCGGCATCGACCCCGGCTGGCACGCGCCAGCGAATGTTGCGCGCCACATCCACCACATGTTCCTCGCGGGTGGCGAAATAATCGTGCGCCGGGTGATCAGGGTTCAACGCTTCGGCGCTCAGCGTGGAAAACATGTGTACCAGTTTGGGGCGTTTGGCGTTGATGGCCACGACTCTGCGCCACATGTCCGCGATCAGCGGTTCGGCCTCGCGCACCATGTTGGCGGTCACGTCCTCGGTTTCGCGGTCATACATTTCGTTGAGCACCGTGGTCAGCAGGCCTTCCTTGCTGCCGACGTAATGTAGCACGCCTGCCTTGGTAAGACCGACCATGGTGGCGATTTTCTGCAATGAGGTGCCGTAATAGCCGAGTGTGCCGAATGACTCCACTGCTGCGTTGAGTATTGCTGTTCTGCGGTCGACGTCCTCGTTGCCCATGGTCGCTCCCGTTGTGATTGATGGTATTGCTGCTGACGGATGGAAAGCTGTAATTACTTTACGGTTGGTTGATTGATATTTCAAAGATGATTGGCGTGTTGGGCAAGCTGTTTTGATAAAGTACCTACCAATCGGTTGGTAGTGGGTTCGCCGACGAGCCTACTGCCGAACACAACGAATCGCATGAAAGAGGTACCATGAGCGGCAATACCTATCCCTCCGTCAACGACCTGACCCTTGAAGAGAAAGCCTCCCTGACGTCCGGCGGCGACGCCTGGCATCTGCAGGGCATCGAATTCAAAGGCATCCCCGGCTACATGATCACCGATGGCCCGCACGGACTGCGCAAATCCCTGGCGTCCAGCACCGGCGAAACCGATTTGAACGATTCCGTGCCGGCCACCTGCTTCCCGCCTGCGGCCGGCTTGTCCAGCTCCTGGAATCCCGAGCTCATCCACAAGGTGGGCGAGGCCATGGGCGAGGAATGCATCCAGGAGAAAGTGGCGGTCATTCTCGGCCCCGGCGTCAACATCAAGCGCAACCCGCTTGGCGGTCGTTGCTTCGAATACTGGTCCGAGGACCCGTATCTTGCCGGCCATGAGGCCGTGGGCATCGTCGCCGGCGTGCAATCCAAGGGCGTGGGCACCTCGCTCAAGCACTTCGCGGCCAACAATCAGGAGACCGACCGTCTGCGCATCAGCGCCAACATCTCCCAGCGTGCGCTGCGCGAGATCTACTTCCCGGCTTTCGAATACATCGTCAAAACCGCCCAGCCGTGGACCATCATGTGCTCCTACAACCGCATCAACGGCGTGCACTCCGCGCAGAACCGCTGGCTGCTCACCGACGTGCTGCGCGATGAATGGGGTTTCAAGGGCATCGTCATGAGCGACTGGGGCGCCGATCATGATCGAGTCGCCTCCCTCAACGCCGGGCTCAACCTGGAAATGCCGCCAAGCTACACGGACGACCAGATTGTCTACGCGGCTCGCGACGGGCGCATCCAACCCGAACAGCTTGACCGCATGGCCCAGGGCATGATCGACCTGGCGAACAAGACGCGCGCCGCCATGAGCATCGACGGCTACCGCTTCGACGTGGACGCCCATGATGAGGTGGCGCATCAGGCCGCCGTCGAATCCATGGTGCTGCTCAAGAACGATGACGCGATCCTGCCGGTCGCCAAGGATGCCAAGATCGCGGTCATCGGTGAATTCGCCCGCACCCCGCGCTACCAGGGTGGCGGCTCGTCCCACATCACCCCGACCAAGATGACCAGCTTCCTCGACACCCTCACCGCGTGGGGCGTCGATGCCCAATTCGCCCCCGGATTCACCCTCGACCTCGAACCGGCAGACAAGGCGCTCGAAGCCGAAGCCGTGGAAACCGCCAAGAACGCCGATGTGGTGCTTATGTTCCTAGGACTTCCGGAAGCCGCCGAATCCGAAGGCTTCGACCGTGAAACCCTTGACATTCCCGCCAAGCAGATCGAGCTGCTCGAAGCTGTCGCGGCGGCGAACACGAACATCGTGGTCGTGCTTTCCAACGGCTCCGTCGTCTCCGTGGCCCCATGGGCGGCCAATGCCAAGGGCGTCCTCGAATCCTGGCTGCTTGGTCAGGCGGGGGGTGCCGCGCTCGCCGATGTGATCTTCGGCGAGGCAAGCCCGTCCGGCAAGCTGGCGCAGAGCGTTCCGATGAGCATCAACGACGATCCGAGCATGATCAACTGGCCGGGCGAGGAAGGGCACGTCGATTACGGTGAGGGCGTGTTTGTGGGCTACCGCTATTACGACACGTATGGCAAGGCAGTCGATTATCCGTTCGGCTACGGCCTGAGTTACGCCACCTTCGAGCTTTCCGGCATCAAGGCGGAGAAGACCGGCGCCAACACCGCCCGTGTGAGCGTGACCGTCGCCAATACCTCCGATGTGGACGCCGCCGAGACCGTGCAGGTGTATGTGGCGCCGGGCAAGGCCGCGGTGTCTCGCCCGAGGCATGAGCTCAAGGGGTTCCGCAAGGTGTTCCTCAAGGGCGGCGAATCGGCCGAGATCTCCCTCGATCTGGATGAGCGCGCCTTCGCCTACTGGTCGGAGAAGTTCGACGACTGGCGTGTGGAGGCCGGCGAATACGGCATCGAGGTCGGCACGTCCAGCCGCGACATCGCCGGTGTCGCCACGGTTGCGCTTGACGGCGACGGCAAGGCCGAACCGTTGACCGAGTGGTTCACGTTCGGCGAATGGTCCTGTGATCCGGTCGGTTCCAAGGTGGTGTCCGCCATGTATGAGGCCGGTGGGAACGGCGAGCTGCCGAAACTGCCCGACAACGACATGATGCGCATGTTCCTCAATTCCACGCCGATCAATTCCATGTCCACGATCGTGGGCGAGGGCGGCAAGAGAACCGCGGCCTTCATGCTTGACGAATACGCCAAGCTCGCCAAGTAGAAGACCGGGACGGTAACGATAATTACGCATTGAAGGATTATCTGTCTAGAGATAACCTGATGGAGATGCATGGCCGAGGGGTCTGATCCGCGATGGAACCGGTGCGGGTCGGGCTCCTCGGCCTTTCTTTTGGATGGACGTTATGCAAAGCCGCAGTGCGGGTCGAAAACCGTGCGACACGCTGGAATGTTGTATATGCAACTGTTGTATGTACAACGATTTACACTGGCGGATTGTGACAACAGAAGCGAACATGGAGGTGGATCCGGTCAATCCCGCATTCGCCAAGGCTTGGGAGCAAGGCATAGGTAGGCCGCCGAGCGTCGCCATTCGGACGCTGCACAATGTCATCAATCGGTATCTTGCGGTTACCAGACCGCGTGAGGCTGAAGGGCTCAGCGGAGCCAATATTGACATCATCTGTTATCTTGCGCGTCATGCCGATTGCGACGTCTTCCCGCAGGATGTGGAACGACGTTTCGGCATTACACGGTCGACGTCGAGCAGGGTCCTGAGCCTGATGGAACGCAAGGGTCTGGTCGTACGGAAGCCGGTGCCGCAGGACGCAAGATTGAAGAAAATCGTCCTCACCGACAAAGCGCGCGGCATCAACGATGCGTTGCATAGCAATGCGGTCGCCATGGAAGCGCTGCTTCTGCAGGGTTTAACCGATGATGAGATCCGCGGATTCATGCACACGCTCGACGTGATGCAGACGAATCTGATCCAAACCGGGGCAATCGGAAACGAAAACCGGTATTCCAGCCTGGCGTTACACGCCGAAGAAATAGACGAATCACAAGCAGAGGAAACAGGAAAGGAACAATAGTGACGGCAACAACACAAGCCGCGGCGCAGCCCCAGCAGGCTGCGCAGGCCAAGCGCCCCAAGCGGCATATGCTGCGCACGCTCGGCAGATCGCTGCGCGAATACAAAAAAGTCAGCATTCTCACCCCGGTGGCCGTAGTCATCGAAGGCATTCTCGAAATTCTCATCCCCACGGTAATGGCTTCGCTCATCGACGAAGGCATCAGCGGCGGCAGCATGCCGGCCATCATCAAATTCGGCCTGATTCTGCTGCTGTGCTCGCTGTGCTCGCTCGCCGCAGGCTTCCTCGCCGGCAAGTTCGCCGCGATCGCCGGCGCCGGCTTCGCCAAGAATCTGCGCCACGACGAGTTCGAAAAGGTGCAGGGCTTCAGCTTCACCAACATCGACCGGTTCTCCACCGGTTCGATCATCACCAGGCTCACCACCGACGTGACCAACCTGCAGAACGCCTATTCCATGATCATCCGCATGGGCGTGCGCGCCCCGATCATGATGGTCGTGGCCTGGATCTTCTCGTTCCGCATCAGCCCGTCGATCTCCCTCGTGTTCCTGGCCTGCATCCCGATCCTCGCCATCGGACTGTGCGGACTTGCAGTGTACGTGCATCCGGTGTTCGAACGCGTGTTCCACACCTATGACAAGCTCAACAATGTGGTCGACGAGAACCTGCAAGGCATCCGCGTGGTCAAGTCCTACACCCGCGAATCCCATGAGATCACCAAGTTCGGACGTATCTCCCAGCGCATCTACAAGGACTTCAGCAAGGCCGATCGCGTGATGAGCTTCAACAGCCCGCTCATGATGGTCTGCGTGTACGTCTCGATGATCCTCGTCGCATGGATGGGCGCCAAGCAGATCGTGGCCTCCGGCAACAACGCCGCGCTGGGCCTGACCACCGGCGACCTGACCGCACTGGTCACCTACGCCATGCAGATCCTCATGGCCATGATGATGCTGTCCATGATCTTCGTCATGTGCATCATCTCCCAGGCTTCCGCGGAACGCATCTGCCAGGTGCTCAACGAGGAAAGCACGGTGACCAATCCGGCCGATCCCGTCAAGGAAGTGGCCGACGGTTCCATCGAATTCAGCGACGTCAACTTCCGCTACTCCGATAATTCCGAAAAGCCGGTGCTTGACAACATCAACCTGAAGATCGGTTCCGGCATGACCGTCGGCATCGTCGGCGGCACCGGTTCCGCAAAATCCAGCCTGGTGCAACTCGTGCCGCGCCTGTACGACGTGACCTCCGGCTCGCTCAAGGTCGGCGGCGTCGACGTGCGCGACTACGACATGGAGGTCCTGCGCGACCAGGTCGCCATGGTATTGCAGAAGAACGTCTTGTTCTCCGGCACCATCGCCGACAATCTGCGCTGGGGCAACCCGAACGCCACCGACGAGGAGATCCGCCACGCCTGCCAGCTGGCCCAGGCCGACGGCTTCATCCAGGAATTCCCCGACAAGTACGACACCTACATCGAGCAGGGCGGCACCAACGTCTCCGGCGGTCAGCGCCAGCGTCTGTGCATCGCACGCGCGTTGCTGAAGAAGCCGAAGATCCTGATCCTCGACGATTCCACCTCTGCGGTCGACACCAAGACCGACCAGCTGATCCGCGCCGCGTTCCACAACGAGATCCCCGACACCACGAAGATCATCATCGCCCAGCGCATCGCATCCGTGCAGGAATCCGACATGATCCTCGTCATGGAGGAAGGCCGCATCATCGCATCCGGCACCCATGAGGAACTACTGAAAACCTGCGACGAATACCGTTCCATCTACGAGTCGCAGACCAAGAACCAGGCACAGCCTGAAGAACTGCAATGAGAGGAGGTACGGAAATGAGCAAGAAAACCGCTGAGCAAACCATGCAAACCAAGCCGGGCGCAAAACCGCCGATGCAGAAAGCCGCGCCGGGAACCACCAAGCGCATCTTCGGCTACATCTTCCAATACAAGTGGCATGTCGTGGCGATCGTACTGTGCATTCTGGTCGGCGCGGCCGCCCAAGCCGGATCCGCACTGTTCCTGCAGTCGCTGATCGACAACTACATCCTGCCGCTGGTCGGCGTGAAGAACCCCGACTGGAGCCCGCTGCTACGCGCCCTGACACTCATGGGCTGCCTGTACGCCGCCGGCACCTTCTGCAGCTGGCTATGGCAGTGGCTCATCGTCACCGTCGAACAAGGCACCCTGAAGAAGGTCCGCGACGACATGTTCGCTCACCAGCAGACACTGCCGATCCGCTACTTCGACACCAACGAGCACGGCGACATCATGAGCCGTTACACCAACGACACCGACACCCTGCGCCAGGCCATCAGCCAGTCCTTCCCGCAGATGTTCTCCTCCGTGATCTCCGCACTGGCCGCACTGGTCTCCATGCTGTGGCTGTCGGTGCCGGTCACGATCTTCGTACTCGTGTTCGCCGCGATCCTGTTCGTGGTCGTGCGCGCCATCGTCTCCCGCTCCGGTCGCTACTTCGTCAAGCAGCAGATGTGGATCGGCGACGTGAACGCCTTCGTCGAGGAATCCGTCAACGGTCAGAAGGTCATCAAGGTCTTCAACCATGAGGACGCCACCCAGAAGACCTTCGACGAGAAGAACGAGGAACTGTACAAGGCCTCCGCCGAAGCGAACACCTGGGGCAACGTGACCATGCCCGTCGTAGGCAACATGGGTTACATCCTCTACATCCTGCTCGCCATCGTCGGCGGATTCATGGCACTGTCCGGCATGGGCAACTTCGGCCTTTCCGGCGCAGGAACACTCACCCTCGGCACCCTCATCTCCCTGCTGACACTGTCCCGCTCCTTCGTCAACCCGCTCGGCCAGGTCTCCATGCAGTTCAACATGGTGATGATGGCGCTCGCCGGCGCATCCCGCATCTTCCAGCTCATGGACGAAAAGCCCGAGGATGACGGCGGTTCCGTGACACTCGTCAACGTCGAACTCGGCGAGGACGGCCGCACCATGACCGAAGTCGATCACGAGACCGGCCACTGGGCATGGAAGCGCGAGGAAGGCGACGATGGCATGCGCTCGCTCAAGGCCGCGCAGTCGTTGAGCCCCAAGGCCGCGGAAGTGGCAAGGAAGGCACGCGAGAACGCGATCACCTCGCCCGACGGGCGCCTCACCCTGCTGCAGGGTGACGTGCGCTTCACCGACGTGACCTTCGGCTACAACCCGAGTAAGCCCGTGCTGCACGACATCACCTGGTTCGCCAAGCCCGGTCAGAAAGTCGCGCTGGTCGGCGCCACCGGTGCCGGCAAGACCACGGTGACCAATCTGATCAACCGTTTCTACGACATCCAGGAGGGCATGATCCTGTACGACGGCATTTCCGTCAAGGGCATCAGAAAGCCCGACCTGCGCAAGTCGCTCGGCATCGTGCTGCAGGACGTGAACCTGTTCACCGGCACCGTGATGGACAACATCCGCTACGGCAGGCTCGATGCCACCGACGAGGAGTGCATCGCGGCCGCCAAGCTCACCAACGCGGACAGCTTCATCCGCATGCTGCCCAACGGATACCAGACCGTGCTCGAAGGCGATGGCTCCGGCCTGTCCCAAGGCCAGCGCCAGCTGATCTCCATCGCCCGCGCCGCCGTGGCCGACCCTCCCGCCATGATCCTGGACGAGGCGACGTCCTCCATCGACACCCGCACCGAGGAAGTGGTGCAGGCCGGCATGGACAACCTCATGAAGGGGCGCACCGTGTTCGTGATCGCACACCGCCTGTCCACCGTGCGCAACTCCGATGTGATCATGGTGCTCGACCATGGCCGCATCATCGAACGCGGCTCGCACGACGAGCTCATCGCACAGAAGGGCGAATACTACCAGCTGTACACGGGAGCCGTGGAACTGGAGTAAACGGGGGCCGTTCAGCTCGTTGTACATGAAGAGCCAATGCTCTAGGCGAATACGGTGATGGCCGTGTCGGGAGCCACGCATGCGTGGCTCCCGACACGGCCATCA